>Ga0056128_1000228_pt1 | contig 42849 bp, 34 predicted proteins | sample WorMetLIZISLAND2_FD_71113 | JGI IMG/M metagenome (GOLD analysis project Ga0056128, IMG submission 71113) | Marine gutless worms symbiont microbial communities from Max Planck institute for Marine Microbiology, Germany - Olavius geniculatus... ... | reverse complement strand
TCTGTCGATATTCCCTGTCTGCCAGTTCGCTACTGTCTCTTTTCTTCTTCAAGATTCTCTTTTCTTGAACTAGACTTAGTGTCTCTGGTGTAATCCATTTCTTAGTTATCATCTCTTTCAGCCTCTCAACACATAGCCGTAGCAATACCTGGCAGACATTCGTTCCGATGAATGCAGCTGAAGTTGCAGAAATGTCAACAATCTGTGGCATAATAAAGGTTGTATTTTGGTGAATTGGTATAACTTATTAACTGCATGTATTGTTTGGTATGTCAGGTTTGTAACATGGAGAATGTTGATCCGCTGGGAATCCACACCGGAGAGTCCATCGTTGTAGCACCGAGTCAAACGCTGAGCAACGTTGAATACAATCTGCTGCGTTCAACCTCGGTGAAAGTCATTCGACATCTTGGCGTCGTTGGAGAATGCAACATCCAGTTTGCTCTCAACCCCGAGTCACTGGAGGTAACGACAGGTTTACACCATTTATTTTACTCTCTGCATTCTCTTTCACAAGTCATGCAGTAATTATCTGCGGAATTAGAAATACTCCAGGTACAGGTAGAACAAAATTTTTGGCAGCATTTTTGTTCTATGGTTATCTGCATTTTGTCTTTTTCAGGTAACATGTATGAAACTGCTAATAAAACTTGTCTTATATGTAACAACAGCTTAGACCAAACTTGTTGGTTATGATAGTTATTTTGAGCTTATAACTAATGTGTTGCTATGTAAAATACTGGCAGTGTAAACTTGTTCTTGTGTTTCGTGCTGTGCTTGATAAATATTTCAGTACTACATCATCGAAGTGAATGCTCGACTCTCACGAAGCTCTGCGCTGGCGAGTAAAGCAACCGGGTACCCACTTGCATACATTGCTGCTAAGCTGGCACTCGGCTGGTCGCTGAAAGATCTGCGTAACTCGGTGACTAACTGCACGACGGCTTGTTTTGAGCCGAGCATGGATTACTGTGTCGTGAAGATACCACGCTGGGACCTCAAGAAGTTCCAGTGTGTTAACAATCGGGTATTTTGCTATGTTTGTTGCTTTGTTGTTTTTTGGATTTTTTTATGTGTTAGATTTATACATTATTGTTAGTATTTTGTGGTTTTACAGTAGAGCCTATGGCTGCTTGTTTAGTTCTTCTGATTTTTACAGTTATTTATTCTAGAGTTTGACTGTAAAGGCAGATATTGTGCTTCATGTACTCGTTATTCTTAAATTTATCAGTAGTACTTAATTATATTCTGCATAAATTTTTGCACTCGAGGATTATTGCAGTAATCAAAGACAACAGTTTTTTAAATAATAAATTACTGTACCCAAATGGTTACAAAACTGCAGAATTTTGACAAATGCGCTTTTGGCTGATAGTGTTATTCACTAAAACAAAACATGTAGGAACTCAGTTATGTGTCATGTACAAAGTGCGACAAATAGTACATCAGATATTTAAAAACTAAACATTGTTCATGTTACAAAACAGAGTGAGAATTGAACTTGAGATAAAATCAGTCAGATATGAAGTACTATGATTCTTCTGACTGTTTGCTTAGAATTTGATTTGTTAAGTATCAATTTAATCATTTCTAATTTCTGTCATTATATATGGCTTTCATTGTTATGTTTTTGAGTCTAACATTTTGCTAGTCGCTGTGGTGTTATCATTAGTCGCTGCTCGTCTGTTAGATTGGGAGTTCCATGAAAAGTGTAGGCGAAGTGATGGCGATCGGCCGCAAGTTTGAAGAAGCTTTTCAGAAGGCGCTGCGCATGGTTGACGACCAAGTTGCCGGCTTCGATCCTTCATTGAAAGAAGTAGACGAAGAGGTGAGTTTTGAACAGTTGTCTCTTCGTTGTTACCTGAGCTAATGGTTGTAGGTCTAAAAGCGTTTTTTCTGCTTATCTCTGAACTTTTGTATCATGAAGGCCTGTTGCAGTGTGAATGTGCATGGTGACAAATCTTTATGAAATACTGGGCTAATCTGCTTCTGATTTCGCTTTAAATAGCTGTCAGTGATGTATGTTATAATGGAACATATTTAATAGGATAATAAACTTGAAGTTTGGTATTTTGTCAGACGCTGCTTGTTCATGTAAGATAAACTACATATTTGTGATAAATAGGGTAGTATTTGCAAATGGTGTATGAGATACCAACGGTACAACAACAAAAGCTAAATTACTCGGTTACTCATAGAAAATCAATCCTCTGCTGTCTCCGTATGCATACTGAACAACGGTAGCTGTTCGGTGTTGTTGCAGGAGTTATCAAATCCGACAGATCAGCGAATGTTTGTGTTGGCTGCCGCACTTAAAGCCGGTTACACTGACGATGCGCTCTATCGACTGACCAAGATAGACAAATGGTTTCTTAACAAGATGAGAAACATAGTCAACTTTCACATCAAGATGGAAACCCTCTCGGTCTGGTAGCCGCTGATTGCAGTTTTTTTGCATTATTCTACATTTAGCATCATTTTATACATTTGCTAAGCTTCTGAACATTCCGTTTTTAATTAATTTGGTGGATGCAAGCTTTTTCTTCAATTGCAGTGTATTTTGTCTTGTAAGGCTTGCTTGAATAGTTGTTGTCTTTATAGACTCTGAGCCTCACGGGTCGATATTTTGGGTTTGATTCGTCTGCTTTTGGGCTCTAGCATCATTAATCGTGACATGATTTTTTACCATGTGTTTGCTACAGTCTGGAGCCTGCATGCAGTTATGACTCAGCGATGCGTTAAGTTTATGGTTTTTTCTCCGGGACAATCTTGATTTCTGTCAAATCGTCTTTGCATCATTGCTCGCATCAGGAAGGGCTTATGTTCAGTTTTTCTGCAGTGCATGTCTAGTCTAGCTCAAGGTAACATAGCCTAAGTCACTGGCTCCATTTCACCGCAGGATGATGAGTAAGTAGATTGGGAGGGTGAAACAGTTACTCATAATCAGCATTGCGGTTTGAGGCCATGATCTGTTAGTTCCAGAGGACCGGCTCTTGCTTTTGTGTTGTAGCCAAGTGAACAGGATGATGAGTAAGTAGATTGGGAGGGTAAAACAGTTACTCATAATCAGCATTGTGGTTCGAGGCCATGATCTGTTAGTTCCAGAGGACCGGCTCTTGCTTTTGTGTTGTAGCCAAGTGAACTTACGAGAGAGCTAATGATCGAAGTCAAACAGCTTGGATTTTCTGATCGACAGATCGCTCGTGCCGTTGGAAGGTAATGTTTCGTTTTTTCTCTGTCTTTCACCTTTAGTCGCTGCTCTTCATTTAGCTACTTATTTCAGATGTTTGCTTCTTATTGTTTTCCACACACTCCTGTCTTTAGCTGTTTTGTTATGCCTCTGCCTATTTAGTGGTTGGAGGGATTATGTTTCCGAAGTGTTCGTGCATCTGTGTGTCACTGTGTGCATAAATCTAGAACAAACATGGTTAGCATGATATTTTGAGTATTTGTTGATGATTTTGACCAAACTTTCACCACCGACAAACTTCGAGGCAAAGATGAACACGTCAAATTTTGGGGTGAAAAGGTCAATGGTTAAGGTCACAGTGGAGTCAAATGTGCCTCAAGATGCACTTTTTTGGTCTGTAGTTTTCACTCATTGGTGGAGGCAATATAGTCGACAGAGTCGTAACCACCATCTAGTTCTGCATATTTTACACTTTCTAGTGGTAAATTTTATTTCTGACATTATTATATTTCTATTCTTACATTTTTGATATCTAATCTGGCATATAATGCAAAACCAAGTATAATATTGATTGATTGAATTATTGTATTTAGCACGGAGATGAACATTCGTGAACGTCGTCATGAGCTGGACGTGCGTCCATGTGTCAAGCAGATCGACACGGTTGCCGCCGAGTGGCCGGCACACACTAACTATCTCTACCTGACTTACAATGGATGTCGGCCACACGATGTTGAGTTTGTTGGCGGCTTCACGATGGTCCTTGGCTCAGGGTCTTATCGCATCGGCAGCAGCGTAGAGTTTGACTGGTGCTCTGTCAACTGCATCCAGGAACTCAAACGGGTATCGGCCTTTCTTACCTCTAGGGTTTGCAGACTGTTACACCTACCCAGCGCTGAGGTCGAATCAGTTCGGCCTAATGCGCATTCCCGAATGTAATCGGAAACGGCTATGAAGCTGTGAACAGCTGTGAAACCATAAATGGCTGCAAAGCTGTAATTGGAGTGAAAGCTGAAGATTAATAGTGCAGCAGTGAATCTGGAAAAAGGGCCTTATTTTAGGAGATAACCCCTCCCTACGGTAGAACAAGTTGCAACCACATTTTTATTGAAAGCACATGTATAGAGCTTCACAAAAAGATGGTTGCAAAATTTTATTTTTGGTGGTAGCTATATTTTACAATCCGTTTTTTCATGCTGAACCCTAGCGTCCGCTAAGGCAAAAAGTCCACTGCATACGTGCTTGGTATAGCGGTCCTATAGAGTTATGTCCCGATAACATATGTCATAGCTTGTCAAAAGAAATGCTCTGTCTATTGTAAATGCTAGTGTAATTTTTACGGTCATATTTTATACAAATTTGTCTAAATAAATGCAAAATTTTGTTGATTTTTCATTTTTTCACAATATTTTTTCTTGTTGTAAATGCAAAATATAGTGCGTGTCAAAGGGTCGAATATTTTTTATAAAGTTTTAAGCAAGGATGTGCCATTTTGGGGTTAAAAAATTAAAATGTATTATTTAATCTATTTTTCGTAAAATTCAAAAAATTACAATGGCGTCTATGGGAAAATTTTAGAAAATACTTCAACTGTCATAACTCTGGTTATGTGCAAGACAGAAGTGCAATTTTGGGTTCCCCCGGCCGACCCCTGTTGTCATGTCAACGAAATTTGAAACAAGATAATGAAATTTTGTGTAGCGCATCTGCTCGAACAATTTCTGGTTGGCACTTTGTTGGCTTCTATCCTATGGATTATGGAAATTTTTCAGGTCATCGGAGAACTAAGCCCTACCATCTTGACAAGGTGGTCGACTATGGTGGGGACAGGTATCAGTCAGCCTGTTAACATTATTTGGCCAATGAATGAATCCGTCAGTCAGTCAGTCCAAACGCATTTAAGTAGCACCATATGTTGCCAATGAATCAGAAGCTAGTTGCGGGTATAGAAGTTTATTCAGTCGATAAGGTGTCGCAGATACGAGTTTCAGGTGCATAAGTTTTTGTGTTCTCTCAGCAGTATTTTAATTTGAGAAATAGTATGTTAAAACTTGGTTAAAGTTGCCTTTGAGTCACTGATGTTAGTTGAGGAATGGCACCTTGCTTGCAAAATACGGCTTTAGCTTCAATTATATGAAAGTACTTTTTTGACGATGTCTGATTGCCTCCCGACTAATCTGTTAAGTCCGTTAAACACTTGGGCCTAGTGACTTCTGCTTTTAGGCGCCGTGTATAAATCTGCTTTATTATTATTATTTATTATTATTATTTCTGTAGAATATTGTCGGTTTTTCTTGTCACTTTTCATGTATGCTGTGTTTTTATAATGCAGCTGCAGCACAAGACTATCATGGTGAATCACAACCCTGAGACTGTCAGCACTGATTATGACATGTGTGATCGACTTTACTTTGAGGAGCTTTCATCTGAGGTGAGCTGCCCGATCAGTTTACAACGTGTCTGATTGCTTTAATGAGAACTGACGGCCAAGGACACAGAGTTCTAGCATCTAGACCAGCCATCCACATAGCAAGAGCTTTGATTTGCTGTTGTCACCAATGTCAGATTCTGATGCTGATGGCATGAGTGGTCAATGGTCACGTGCTTGCGCCTTATAAAGCCCTCTATCGGCTCCAGTGCAACGGAAACATGCCTCGTGAAGCAATGAATACTAGCAGAGTTGGCACATTAGCACAACGATCGGGCAATGAATTCTGGTTATCAATAACTTTGTTATCAAATGTAAATTTTTTCATATCAAGTCTGAATCTTTTAAAAATATTTTACGTTCATGGCCTCTCTGACCTGCAATATTAAACTTGGAAATAATTTTTTTAGGTATATTGTATGCACTAGTGATAATCTGGTAAGTTTCAATTAAGTCATTTCTAATTCTTCTTTTTTCAAGTCGAGTAAAACCCAAGTGGAAGCTAATGTTGGTTGCAGCATTAGGACTAAATCAGGATCTTGAACATTTAAAGATTTAAACATTTAACATTTTAAGCCAGTTGGCTTTAAGCCTAATGGTGTGAAGACAAAAATGCTATTATTTGAGCAGGCTTATTAAATCTGTGATTCGTGGTGTATACCAATACTTTATCAATAATGTAGTCATAGTGTAGGCTGTGGTTGAGACATCTCTACATGCAAATTTGCTACCTCACCAGTTTTATGGCGAGATATGTTTACTCATAAATTTAACTGATTTTTTTTGTTTTTGCAGACTGTGATGGAAATCTACGACTTTGAGAAGCCGTTCGGCATAATCTTGTCCTTTGGCGGGCAACTGCCAAACAACATTGCAAAAGATCTGCATCTGGAAAATGTAAATATTTAAGCTTATTTTTCTTTTGTGGTTTAACACTTTTGGTTTGGCAACTCGGATACTTTAGAATAACTTTGGAAGCATGAGCTAGTTGAACATTTAAAAATAACTGAAAGTGGTAAAATGTACTTATTAAGGGATCAGAAAGATTTGCCACATGTTGATACCAGTAATGCTGATGCATAGTTGGTATATCTGGATACCAGCGCAGATCGATATTGTGAGTATAGGTAATCTGAGCTAATGCTTATGAGATGCACAAGAGCCTATAGCAGTTTCTGTTCGCAGGTAATCTTGGTCTATCTCCATTTATTTCATTGCAATTCGTTTCTTTGCGGACAAAAATCACCTAAAACCCCTATTTTTAGGGTTTAAGGTCAATCAAGGCCATCAATGTTGACAATACTAAGAAGCTCGTTGCCACTGCTTGTTATGTTAAGCAGCATGTTCGTGCCTATCTGCAACCATTTTCACGTTAGACAAGCCACTTAAATAATTACTTTTAAGAGGGGAACCCCTCTTTGACACCCACATATGTAGGCCTCCTTGAATCTAGAGGGTCGGAACTTAAATTGCTAAAATCTAAATTCAATGCTGAAAATTTCATATGCATGTTATCTTGGTCTGTCTCCTGCCATTTTGGGGCAATTCACTCTTGAAATGCGTGTTGCAGCTCAAAATAGCAAAAAATTAACCAAAACTCCCTATTTTGGGGGTTCAAGGTCATCGATGTTGACATTTGTAAGAAGCTTGTCGCCAGTGCTTGTTATGATGAGCAGCATATCTGTGCCTATCTACAACCATTTTCACGTTACACGAGCCAATAACGGTAAAATAACGCCTTTTTAAGGGGGGGTGCCCTTTTTTCTCCAACTCGTTCGTGTGGACCCCCTTCACCCAGTGGCATGAAATTTTGTCACAAAATACTAGAGACTCCAAGCTATCGTATGGTGAAAACCAGAAGTTTCTTATCTCTTCTGGGCTCTGATCGGTACCAGGTTGTGACAGATATCAAGACAGAATTACCATAGCTAATAATAATAATAATAATAGCTATTCTAGGTCTCGCGTAAAAATGCTTTAGTAGATAATTTGAAAAAAAAACGTTGATTAATTATGTGACTAAGTTTTAGTAGAACTCAGTAAGTTTAAGCAGCTTACAGTGCAACTAACATTCATTACTAAACTTATGCAGATATAGTGAGATCTACAGGCTTTGTAAGGACATCGAATGTGCTAAGTGTGCCGAGTTATGCTCGTATGTTGTCTGACGTATTCTTCGTTTTAATACGATATATATGTTATTAACAGCGTGGATATCGATGTGACAATTAGGATTTTATCAAATCTTTTTTATATGCTCACTGATTACAAGTGTTTTCTGTAGACTAAAGATACAAATTTTGAATTTATTACGAGTTTGTTGCCACGCTGATTGTACTTATATGAACTTGTGATAGGCCAAAGTTCTTGGCACGTCTCCGGACAGTATTGACACCGCTGAGAACCGCTACAAGTTTTCTCGCATGCTGGACACCGTTGATCCTCCAATTCAACAGCCGAAGTGGAAAGAGTTGACCGATCTTGAAGTATGTCTTGGGCTTTCTTTTGTGGTGTTGCAGAACGTGTCTGCCTATTGATGATTTGAACACGATGAAAACTTTTAGTCTTTCAAGTTTAACACTCTTGGTTGGGCAACAGGAAAAATACTTGTTAGTTTTGAAAAGTACTGCTGTAACTTGTGTCATTTTTTTGGAATGAGCTTATGGTCAAATAATTTCTGAAAAGGATAGGTATGTGACAGCTGGCTGTCAAAAGTTAACAGTAACTTTTTTGCAGTGAATGATTGATGTGTCATGAAATGAAGTTGCTTTAGTGATGAACCCTAAAAGCACAGGGGCTAGGTGGCCTGTTTTTAATGAACGTGAGGCAACGACTGTCAACCATAGCGTTAAACAGTATATCGACGAATCTTTTCCTACCTCACAGGAAAGGTCTGGGTTAAGTTGAGGAATCTTTTGTGCTCTGGAAAGTGGCCACCCTGAGGAACAGATAAAATAGAATTTTTACAGCATTTTTATCATGTGGTTAATCCGCACTTTGTCCTGTACATGTGTGTGATTTTGCTACAAAATGGTAAGTTTTGTCAGGTCGTAGTGCTTGTCAGTAGTGATTGTCATTTGTTACGAGTCAATGCTATTGTTTTGGTTTATTTTTGTGAGTGATTCTGTGGCACAGACAGCAAAGGAGTTCTGTGAAGAAGTTGGATTCCCGTGTTTGGTCCGACCATCGTATGTTCTGAGTGGAGCCGCAATGAACGTAGCTTATAGCGATGAAGATCTAGAGACTTACTTGACGCAGGCCAGCGCTGTCTCCAAGGAACATCCTGTAGTCATCTCAAAGTTCATTGAAGAAGCCAAGGTATGTTTTCATGCTTAAATTTTTCTTCCATGAAATATTTTGAAGTATAGGTAGTGCAGAAGCATACATTGGGTGAGGTGGGAAACTGAACAGTCGTTTGATGGCAAGTTGTGTCAGGAATATTCGTACCAAAAATTATCAAAATCTGATAATTGGTTTTCAAGTTACAGTCGAAAATGTCGGGGATGTTTTTTTGAGACACAGTGTACATATTGCTATAGTGGATTGACACTGTTTTCAGTGTCTTCAAATATATATATGTAAAAAACAAAAATACGACTTGTAGACTATAAGGGCTAATTCATTATGAAGTTCGTGTAGAAACACTTTTCATATGCGAACGACTTTACCGCGGGATTACCGTAGAAATTTACCCATTTACCCGCGATTACCGCTTTCCCCATTACCATGTCACTCTCTAGTCTGGGTTAGTCAGTTTTCCCATGATTTTTAATTTTTATGTATCCTTGTCAAAGTGTTCTTTTTGGGTAGGCCAGAATTTACCATATACACAGTTTGCACACTTTCACATAATCTTACCATGTTATGTCAAGGTCTGTCTAGTGCCTTCCATCAGATAGTCTTCAGTCTTCATCGACACAAATCATTGGACCAGGTTGACTGATTGTTATGTTCAGTATTCACCACCATAATCGGCTTCTAATTGATGGCCATGTCGCAGTCGCTGTCTAGGTATACTTCAGAATCGAATCGTTTTGTAATAATTAGGTTTATGAACACTCTCTCATTGGATGAGAACATTAGGAAGGGGTGAGGCTAGTGATCCAACCCAAGGTTGCTATGAATGTGTTAATTATGTGAAGCAGTTTTCTCTTTTGTCATAATTTTATGTTTTTGAGTTATTTTAGTAAGAAAGCATTTAGTTAGAAAGATGAACCCGTGTTGCTTTTTGTGTCGTTTAGGCGACAATCCCAAAACGTGTCCACCTCAGGTTTCATTTTTACTTAAGGCTGTTGTTACATTACACAGCTGTTGTGTCTCCATGGTGCTTGCAGGAGATTGATGTGGATGCGGTAGCAATGAAGGGTGAAGTGGTGTGTATGGCCGTGTCGGAACATGTGGAAAACGCTGGGGTTCACTCTGGAGATGCTACGTTGGTTACGCCACCGCAGGATCTCAATACTGAGACATTGGATAAGATACTTCACATTTGTCGAGTCATCGCTCGCTACCTCGACGTCTCGGGACCTTTTAACATGCAGCTCATTGCCAAGGTCTTGCGTCACTTTTTTCTGTTTATGTTCGCTTAGGGTCAATTGCTGCGTGCACAGGTTAGGGTTAACCATGAGGGTAATTTAGGAAGTTACCCGGATTAACTCGTGGTGCTTTTTTAGGCGGAAATTTGGCATGGAACAATGTGAGAAAGATTAACCTGAGAGTTAAAGTTAACCTGTGATTAGCAAGCCCATGAGTTAACCTAGGCATGGAAAAATTGACCCTTAGTAAGTATTTAAGTAAGTATGGTAAGCAGTTGAGTGAACCAGTGGTTTTTCACACACACATGCACACTTGTTTATGGCAATAGAATGCATCATTAAAAAACTGGAGAAAAGAGTGCAGTACAATAAAACATGATTACAGGTCAATAAAACAGTTATATATATATATGTGTCACACATTTGAGGGCATTACCCATTTGTTAGTGCATTTGGAATCTTAATTTGTGCTTGCAGGATGCTTAGCCCAGTAGTCTCCACAGTTGAATGTTGTTTATAGCATTAAATCACGATTGTCGTGCACATTAAAGCCATTGTTTGTGCTGATGTTGTTCTGACAGAACAATGAGTTGAAAGTGATCGAGTGTAACTTGCGTGTCTCGCGTTCTTTCCCATTTGTGTCAAAGACTCTCGGCTGCAACTTTGTGTCGGTGGCAACACAGATCATTGTTGGTGAACAGCCGACTGAAAGCTGCATCAGTGTCAACAATACAGGACATGTCGGAGTTAAGGTGTGTCTACTAACTTGTAGGCTGATGTCTGACTTTTCTTCTGCATTTATTTATTACTATATTTTTACGTGTGCATGGTTACTGTGTTTATTTCTTGATGTTATTTTGCTACAGCTTTCAATCTTACCATTACTGACATCATGTGAGATAGCTTCTTTGCTACATTGTATACATTTCTCTCATATTTGGAAATAAAGTAATGGAACTGAATGATCGTAATGAAGTGTATTATTTGTCTGATATTTTTTCTTTTATGTTAGCTATTCGCCTGCTGCCACATGAATAATACTGATCGGTAAATTATAGCCTGCTGGTGCTATTACTACTTGCCAGTTTCTAATTTTATTTGTGTATTATTATGTACTGCTGCAAAATATAATACTATACTATACAGTCTTAGTTACAGGTGAGAAATAGTGCACCATATCATTGATGTTATTTTGTCATAGAGCACAACAGTGGTTTTGTTGCTTCTGTAACCATTGTAGTTATTGTTTTTTCTTATTTGCTTGTGTTAGCAGTGCCAGCTTGGCATTGAGATGTCTTGCACTGGTGATCTTATTGATTCTCTGATGTTTATTACTCTAAAGAAATGATTTTGTGTTTATAATCTGAAGGTTTAATAGTCCGAAGGTTTGATACTTTGAAGGTGTATGGTGCAACATGCATGTTCACTAACTCTACCCTTACTCTAACCCCAACCCTACTCTTAGCTGAGAGGAAATATGGGGATTGAGTTACCGTCTGTAGAAGTGTATAGGAAAGAACCCTAAAACCTTTCGTCTATCGAACCTTTGGATTATTGAGCTGGCCGCAAAGAATCTATGCATGCAGACAGTCATTGTCATTACTTAAGAAATTACACACTGGAGCTGTAACTGTGTATAGGTGCCGGTGTTCTCATTTGCTCGTCTGAGTGGGGCTGAAGTTCTGTTGGGTGTTGAAATGTCAAGCACTGGTGAAGTGGCATGCTTTGGACACAACCGTTACGATGCATATCTCAAGGCACAGCTCAGCTCGGGGTTCAGAATGCCTCAGACTACCAGAAGAATCTTACTGTCTATTGGAGGGTCAAAGGTAAAAGATTAGTCACTAAAACGTGCTAATTGACATGCTAGTGTATTCGTGAATTAATTGCTATTAAATTAATGCCATTAAAAATTCTAAGATAGTGGTAACAAAAACTTCTTTTCAAACTGCTGTGCTTGCCGGTTGTAAAAACTATCAAGAAAGGGCACAGAAAAAGCAACAGAACTATTCTTTAAAACAAAACTCCCAAAACCGAACCTCTGTTATGCTGGAAAGTCCTGGAAAATAAGTTTGGTTTTAGAAAGTCCCGCAAAGTAAAGATTAAGGTCTTGGAAAGTCACATTTATAAAAATGAAAATCCTGCATTATTTTTTCATCAGATGTGTTCAGTGAAGTTTCGAATGCAACAAATTTGATTTTAGCTGGGCTTCTGCCCCGAGCCTACTCTCTCGGGTTTCCCAGTCGGCTGTGGAGGAAATGCTTTCCAGTTCCTGCTGTTCGTCTTTATATTTCAACATTGGTGGGCTCCGATTAGGCCTTGGAAAAACGTTTTGATGGTCCTGGAAAGTCCTGGAAATTTTTATCAGTAAAAGTGTGGGAACTTTTGTCTGACATCTTTGCTGTTATCTGCAGTGATAGTGTTATCGCTAAAGCCCAGTCTGATGTGTACATTTATGTATATTGCCAGTGTGCTGTGTTTAGCACAAGGCGGAGCTGCTACATACCGTGCAGACACTGGCTAAGATGGGCTACAAACTCTCAGGTAGCACGGGCACCGCAGATTACTACAGCACCAAAGGAATCAAGGTGATCTGCTGCTAACACAATGCTGGACTTTTTTCTATGGGCTGTTTTTACTGCTTGCATAATGTTGTTTATCTTTGGATAATTGCAGGCTTCACATAGGTCTGGCTGATATACTTATTATCAGCTGCTTACAATACTGCATTTTTTGGACTGAATATCTTGGTGTCGTATTTCTCTTGGTCTTGGTGTCACACTGTCATCTGTGTTGATTTAATGTATCTTCCTGTGGGCTGTTTGTGCATCTTGGCCATCTGTTTGTCCACTCATTTGTCCTGTCATCTCTTTTTACATGAAAACAAATGGCGTCGAAAAAACAGAATTGAACTGGGCGTTTGTCACCTCAAAAGTAGAAGTAAATGATGTGCAAGTTTAGAATTACAAAGCTCAGATAAAGTCAAAAAAATTTTTAAATGATGCATACCTTGTATAATAACAGTTGGTGTGGTGATGTAGTTTGCTGACAGCGTCTGAGATGATTGGCCACTGGAAGGACGGTTGCTTATTACGTCGGCACACAGCGGTTTACTGTATCTTAGTCTGGCTAGCTTTTGTTGCGTTTTTTCAATTTGATGTGCCGAATTTATGTTGAAGTGTGACGAATGATTGTAGATCGAGCCACTGAACTGGTGGCCTGCGGAGCTGACGTCCGGCTCAATACAGCAGTGTATGATTGCTGACTTTCTGTCGGAGAAAGGATTCGATCTCGTGATAAACTTGCCGGCCAGAGCTGCGGGGACACGGGCTGCTTCGTCATTTGTCACACAAGGCTACAGGACTCGTCGTATGGCTGTTGAATACTCTGTGCCACTCATTACCGACATAAAGTGCACAAAACTTCTTGTGGAGGTAAACGTGTCATTTTGTCTGCTTATTCCTTCCTCATTGTATGAACAGTTTTTTGTTATGACATTTTATCTGGCACTGTACTGAACAATGTGTATTTCAATGAGTGCCTTTATTTTGCAAGTATTAAGCCTTATATACCGTTTTAATCTGGTCTTGTGGCTGCCACACCACAATTTGTTTAGATTATTATAATTATTTGTTTATTGGTTAGGTCAGTGTTGTTCAGCTTGTTTGGCATATTTCATACTGGTATTTATGTTGTTTTTGAAAGGACATGAGTGATTAGATAATAGATATTGGTGTAGATCTGAGTTCATTGTTTTTTTTATTATGGGTATAATAGCAGTTGTATTAAGTCTGTCATGTTTACCAGATGGTGGCACTATACATGGCAGATGTTTGAGATCTTTGATGGCTTCTGGACCAGTGATTTTCAACCGGGGTTCCGTGGAACCCAGGGTTCCGCGAGCATCTGCCAATGGTTCCGCAGCTCATCAGTAAAAAGACAAAAATTAACCTAGCGTGCGAAATTACATCAGACCATGCTATAGAAGTAATAAGCACCATATAGGCCTATTTAGTTCAAAATTAGCGCTTTTATCCGATTACTTTTGCATACAGTGTTGAATATTTTTTGTTGTTAAGAGTCTTAAAATATTTGCATTGAACAATGAACGCTAACGTGTTAGTGTTAACAATCTTTTGTTTATGTATTGAAAAAATTCCATTCATGAAACGTTTTTCATGAAAGATGTAGAAAAAGCTTCACGCAGCAGCGTAGCTACTACATGAGCTGTGGGGTCCAGACCCTCTGAGCTGTCCGAGGGCGTCCACGTAAAATGTGTAAGATCCAGTGATATTTTTGCGGGTTGGTGAAAGGAGGCTAAACGGCTGTTGGTGACCATCTCGCAGAGTGTTTTTGGCTAAATACAAGAACGTACTGCTGTCGACTGGTAAAATAAAAATTGCTAAATAATATTGTCCTTTGCAGTCAAATCTAACAATTTCTTTGCCTGCTGTTTTATTGTCAGCTTTTGAATGTTTTGCCCTCAGACCCACGGAGGTTTTCTGCTTCTTGACTCCGCTGGAAACATTGGTCCCCAGACATTCCGAAACCTCCACTTCGCTTATGCCGCTGGACTAGCGGATCATTGCATGGGGTTGCATGAGTGATTTTGACATTTATGTGGGGTTCCTCTGCTGCAAAAAAGTTGAAAAACACTGTTCTGGACATATGTTTGTGGCTGACAGGCGCTGTACAGGCTGGAGTCCGGTCGACCGATGCTGAACACCATCGACTGTTTGACGTCAAATCGTCTGATTCGTCTCCCTGGTAGATGTTTTGATCAATCTCTCCGTCAGTCAAGAAACAAACAATTACACCCAGTGACTGCTCGTTCACAAGCTTAAGGGATAAAAGAAATACTTTACATTATGACCAGTTTAATGTATACTCTGTGCACATTAACTACTACTACTACTGCCACTACAACTGAAACTAAAGATCTGAGACATATCTCTTATACAAGCCAAGTTATAGGCTGTTTTGTCACAAAATTCATACCCATGGCAACGAGGGTCGGTCGGGGTAAAATTTGATTAGCAGCATTCGATTGCCCAACCCCAGAAACCCCCTATAGATGCAAAGATCTTGCAGATATCTCTTACAGAAGTCGAGTTGTAGCCCATTTTATGTCAAATTTCCTTGCCGGGGTAACGAGGTTTGCCGATTATACACTTTGCATTTTAGTGATCTGTTTGCATTTTTTGCTAGTTCCTTATTCTGTTGATGATGCATTGTTCGTTGTTGATCGCAGTTTTCTTGCGTCACTGGCATCGCTGATTAATGAGGATGCATTTGTGTATGTGTATATGTTTTCAGGTCTGATTGACGTTCATGTTCACCTAAGAGAACCCGGAGCTACAGAGAAAGAGGATTTCAACAGCGGGACGTGCGCCGCCCTGGCTGGCGGTGTTACCATGGTGCTGGCAATGCCCAACACCAATCCACCAATCACGGACTCACGATCATTCAGCCTCTTTCAGAAGGTCAGCTTTGCCTTTGAATTTGCCAAATTTATCTAATTACTATTATTTAATTGCTGTGTTTCGGCAGCCACTGCTATTTTCTTAGGACTTGTTTCTGTTTACGTGTCTGGTAACATTTCCGTTCTGCGTAAAATATTTGCTTTAAGCACATTTGTTGTGTTGCTTTTATTGCCAGTAATGAAAAATACCGGATATGTTGAAACTTAATATACAGTGTGGGCCAATAAAAATGTGGCATTTTACTTTTTCCATATCTTTGTCAATTATTGACCGATTTTTAGAATTCTTTCACTCTCACACTCTGCGGACAATTGCAATAATATGATTATTGTATATCCCACCACACAGTGTATATGTGTCTCTACACTACCTTGTGAAATATAAATGAAATATGCATATATAACCATAATAACAAATAAACATTTTGATAAAATTGATAAAAAACACTTCAGACCAACATTGCAATGAATGATCAGTATGATGCTACATGTCAGATAACATTTCCGTTATGTGTAAAATATTTGCTTTAAGCACATTTGTTGTGTAGCTTTTATTGCCAGTAATGAAAGATACCGGGTATGTTGAAACTTAATATACAGTGTGGGCCAATAAAAAAATGTAGCACTTTACTTTTGTCCATATCTTTGCCAATTATTGACCGATTTTTAGAATTCTTTCACTCTCACACTCTGCGGACAATTGCAATAATGCGATTATTGTATATCCCACCACACCGTAAATGTGTCTTTGGACTACCTTATGATATATAAATGTAAGAAAAAAACTAATGATAATAACGAACATTTAGATAAATGAAAATAAAACACTTCAAACTTCAGAAATATGCATATGCATATTTCATTTATATTTCATAAGGTAGTGTAGAGACACATTTACAGTGTGGTGGGATATATAACACTCACATTAATGCAAATTGTCTGCAGAGTGAGTCAGTGAAAGAATTTTGAAAATTGGTCAGTGATTGAAGAAGATATAGACAAAACTAAGGTGCCACGTTTTTATTGGCCCATGGTGTATTATCGTGGTCTAAATCTGTTTTCTCGGATTATTTTTTTAGTGTGAATTGGTAATAATAATTAATATTAATAATATCAAATGTTACTGGGTTTGCCCTCATTTGTCACTGAAACATGCTTTTGGTGTCATTTGAGACTAGTGATTGCATTCCTGGGATTGAATTCTCTATCCTGGGATCCAGGATTGAAAAATCTGTAATCCTGGGATACTGTTTCGGGATAAGGATTACAGATTAGTTGTTATCTTAGTATTTTATAGGCTTACTTTATGCATAGGATGTAGTGTAGGCCCCTACGAAGGGCACAGGCCTGTTCAAGCCGTAATTAAGGATTGTGACTGTGACTCAAAATGTCAAAATGACAGTGCACAGCAAATCGCCTGCAAAATATTTTATTTATTAGACGGTTAGAGTTGCTTTTTGTATCACTTAGCCTTGAAAAAGTACTATTTGAACAAATTCTTGTAATTCCGAAATTCCAGGATTGAAACGCAGCCAATCTCGTGATTCGGGATTGGCGAAAATGGCCAGAATCCCGGCATCTTAGGATTGCAAACACTATTTGAGATAGTATTTTTTGGCTGTTTTTTCTGTTTTTGTCAGGATTATATTGTCCAACATAAATAAATAATTATTGATTGATTAATTTATTGTTCATTGTGGTGCATAGTGTAATGGTGAATGCAGTGTGCTAGGGCCGGCGCTCGTTGTGACTACGGGCTGTACTTGGCTGGAACTAAGGATAACGCCAGTACTGTGTGTAAGCTGGCCAGTGAGGCTATCGGACTCAAGATGTACCTCAACGAAACGTTTGCTTCGTTGAAGATGGACAACATGATGCAGTGGTTGGAGGTATGATTCGAGTGGTAACTTCTCGGTTTACTTGTGTTAAAGCAAAGCAATGAATCGGGGTATATTTATTGTTCAGTCCATTTCTGACAGTTGGATTACTCTGAAGAATTATGTACGGGTTTCGATAGAATTCGGATTTTCCTGAGGATTTACCGTTAGGAGTTGGATTCAAGTCTTTTGTATTTACCGGCCAAGTTTTGATATTATTCCAGGTATTGTTTACTGGTAAAGGTTTTCTAGTTACATGGAAACTGACACGTGTAAATAAAAGGAATAGCATAAATGACCAGTTTCACTGCACAGGAACAGTGCTTAAAATGGGCGTGTGAAAGAAAATGTCATATATTGTAAGAAATCAGCTGTTGTTTTTGAGATGTTTAATTGTTTATTTGTGCAGCACCTGGAAAATGCCACATACTGTTTAAATTGGGAAGGTTAGCGTTTGGAGATAGCAGCTGCATTACATCTGTGTTGTTTATTTGTGCAGCATCTGGAGAAGTGGCCCAAGATGATGCCTGTCTGTGTGCATGCTGAGGATCAGACACTGGCTGCGGTACTGATGCTGGCACAGCTCTGTCAGCGTCCGCTCCATGTCTGCCATGTTGCCACGAAAACTGAAGTACGCTCTCCATTTCGGTGCATCGATTATCTGTACATTATACCTTTTGTTTCTTTCTTACGCTTATGGACAACATATTGCACATTTTAAAGATGTTTTTGAGAGTGTCGATAATCACATGACTGTTTTGTTAACTATTTTGGCTAGTGTTGTTCTAGCGAAATGGCCTTGAACGTATGCAGCCATTTTATTCATCTGGTCAATTTGTATGCTCGTCATTATGACATGAGGTGGTCTCACTCTCACTTGCTGTACCTGGTCGTATGTATGCCTTGTATGCATGCGTGTGTTTATATGTCGAGTAATTGCAGTTAGATCGGTACAGCAGGGTGACATATATTTGTTACTGTTAGTATCAGGAATGGCATGCAACTTACAGATGGGATGTGTCCAAACTTTTGAAGGATAGTATAATAATATGTTGGCTTTTCTGGATATTTACCATTTGTGAAATGTCTCCATGATCAGATGCATGATTTTGCATCATATTTTCAGTGCAGAATTTTTGTAAAAACAGCGACGCTGAGTTATGTGCTACTTCTGTACTGTTTGAATGCATGACCTATGCATGATCTAGGGAACATGTGGTAGTTTATCAGTGAAATGGTTGATTTCTCTGAGGACAGATTGAGGTGGTGAAGCGCGCCAAGCTGATGGGTCTGCCAGTGACGTGTGAGGTGACGCCTCACCATCTGTTCCTGACTGTCGATGACTTTGAGACTCTTGGTACAAAGAAGAGTGAAGTTCGACCACGACTTGCAACGCGTGAAGATCAGCGTGCATTGTGGGACAATCTTGCCATCATCGACTGCTTTGCTACTGATCATGGTAAAGCTGCCACGGCATTCAGTTTGTAGCAGTAGTGATTGCGTTTTTTTAAACATTCAGGCAGTTTGAGCAATCTGAGCTGCATAAATTCATTTTGAATCAGTTCCGAGCATAGAGCTGTGCATTCTAAATCAGGTCCAGATTTTCCTGGACACGCTGGATGCCAATAAAACACTGCGATCATCTGCGGAAACGGAAACAAAAATCCAGTGTGAACAAAGCATTCTATTTCATTGAGCTTATCTAACAAATCGGTCTAGATCTAGATCGATCTGATTTTTGAAAAAAGTAGTCAAAATAATGTGACATGACAATCTATATTGTGCTGTCATCATGTCATCAAGAGTTCACTTGGTTTATTTAGTCAATACAGCTGCGAACATTTGGATCTGGTTGGTTAGCTTAAACCACTGATCTGCTTGATTATTTATTTAATATCAAAATCATACGCATAGTGCATAAGAACATGGGGAGTATAGGCAGATGTTGTAGCTTTAGCATTTAACATCGAGATGCGTGGATTTATGCTTCCAGATTTCCTTGCTGAATGTTTCACTACTGTTTTGTGTTTATCTTGTAAACAGCACCGCACACCATGGAGCAGAAGTTGAGTGAGAAAACCCCACCAGGGTTTCCTGGTCTGGAGACGATGCTGCCTCTGTTACTTACTGCCGTCAGCCAACATCGACTCACTGTTGAAGTATGGCCAGATGTCTTTGATTTATACTGATTTCTGCTGCTACTTTGTCATGTAGCAATTTGTAGCATTTGCTTTTAGCATGTTAGTGTGTTGATGCAAATTAGTCGAGGTGGAAAATGAGTGCACCTCATGTAATTTTATCTTCTTTGCCATCTTTGTTCTGAAAATTATCATAGTGGAAATATGATGTTCTGCTTGGACATCATAAGAAGCATCTTTCTAGCTAGTAGTGATCCAGGGAGATCTTTGAAAACTTGATAGACATTCTAAAACTAAATAGAAAGTCGTTGTTGGTGTAGCATCCTATTGTTACGTGTAGAGTAAGATGTTTAATGTAGCTTGCAAAAAAATCAGCGAACTGTGCATGTTGTGAAAATAAACCATGTAGATATGTGGAGTAAGGCATTCGTGCAGTATTTTCACTTTGCTAAAACCACTGTCTATTTTTATAACATGCATATTGTAAAGCTTCCTTTTGCCACATTTCAGCATTTTTATTTTGCCTATTGTTGTGACATTATTGCCATACAATTACAGCTTTGTATGCATCTGTTGTGTAGGATATTGTGGACAGACTGTACACGAATCCGAAGCGAATCTTTAGCCTTCCAGATCAGAAGAACACGTACATAGAGGTGGATTTGGACGAGGAATGGGCGATTCCTGCGGAGACGAAGTATTGTCGGTCCAAATGGACTCCGTTTGCAGGGCGGCAGGTCCGCGGCTGTGTGCGTAAAGTGGTGCTGCGAGGCCAGGTGGCCTTCATTGACGGACAGGTAGGTCTTTTGTTTATTTGGTTGCTGTATATTTTAGGGTGTCTGACTCATGATTGGGAGGTCAGGACTCAGGAGTTTGAATCCTGGCTACATGTAGTTTGCCATCAAGCAACAACTCTGAGCATTTGGTTTACACCCATGTTCCAATGTTCCAGGTTCTCTAGAGCTAAGTTTCTGGTTCCAATGCGGGGCAGGGCAGCCAGTACCGCCCCGTAGTCTTAGGCCACCATGTGGACCCATCAGCCATCCCCAGAAAGTTCCCAGCAATTATACTTGGTACTGAAAGTCATGGTGGGAGTAGCAAAGAGCACTGCTACACCTGCTCACATGAGCATGATCACATCTATATGCCACATGAGCAATGCAGCTAAACAGAGTCAAACAGTGTGAAGGCGAGTTGTGTGCTTCTCTCACCAGGTGGTATGATTTGGCACCGGCCAACGTGTGTTGACCGCCACAGTGTGGGGTCAGTTGCATTAAACACTGCACTTTCAGTTATGTACGATACTCGAGTCTTGTAGGTCATGATGGGTCAAGGTCAAGTTCTTCACAAGATCAGAATAGTCTTTGTTGCTGCTTGCTAATCTCCCCCCCCTGCCATGTGCCACCAGTGACTGCCCATGTCTCTGATATTTGCCAGTCTCATTGACATTTTATCGCCATTGCAAATTTTGAATGCATATGATTGTAATTAAAACATATGTTTGTACTTATAAAGCATGGTGTTAAGCAAGGAGGTTTACGCCATGGAAGTTAGTAAGTAAGTCACAGTGCACTGGTGTCTCAACATCCTAAACAAAAATGTCTCTAAACTGTTCAAAGTTAATGTTAGTTTGGCTTAGATGGTTGTTTCATAATGGGCCTGTGTCGTTGAAAATAAATTAACGGTAAATAAGGAGAATGTGATAAATGTGGTGTTTTTTAGAAATTAAAAAAAAAATATCAAATGCTAAAGCGGTACCGGTCAGTCATAATAAATCGATAAATTCAGTGTTTGTATTTACTTAGAAACCCTCGTTGTTGGGCAGATGGCTTGTTATGCTAGAGGGTTTATTTTGTAATATTTTTAGATAAATAGTAAATAACAAAATAATCAAGTATTAGTCGACTAATTCAGCGTTTGTACTTTGAAAGTCTGGCTGTTGTCGCACGCAGATACTGTCAGAGTGCGGGTCAGGCAAGGAGGTCCACACCGTGTTGACTTCTGCCGCAAAGCTGCCTGAGCTCCCGCAAGCCTTGTCACCCCAGCACCACATTGCCGATCCACTCATGAGTCCAAAGAAATCTGAAACTAAACTACCATTGCCACCAAAAATCCATCGCACTACGAAGGAAGATCTTTCAATTGGTATAGCTGCTTCGGTTGCGGTGTTTATCCTGATTTTTTTCTTCAGAGCTGTTTGTGCTACGGGCATAGTGCTTTGGTCAGTAAAAATTGGCGATCATTGTTTAGCTGGCAACTTTTGAAACGTTTTGATAGTTTACTCTCAGTCTGCATACTTTGTAAAGTGGTATGAATATGAAGTGTTTCTTCAATAAAAGTTTAATAGACAGACCTCAACTTTGCAGTGTAAAGAGCGTGACATTTGAAGAACAGTTCAGCAACATTTTTGTGAGAATGTTGCAACCATTAGGACGGCGCTTGTGGTGTGGACACTGTCTTCCATCCCTTAAATTAGTATTTTAAGGTGGTCTTGCTCAGCTTACGTTACTTTACTTTGTGAATGCCTTATTTTAGGTTTGTGTTTTTTGCTGCTTCATTTTGCTCTGGACGTAGTTTCCCTAGGTTACCATTGATGTAGTAGATGCCAACAGTCTGACCACACAATGGCCGCACATTGCATCATGTTTCGTTGTGTTAGATCAGTGTTGTTCTGCATTGATCACTTCTCGGTTGATTCAGAGCTGAACTGTGTACAGCAAACCGTGTGATCTGTAATGGGTTGGTGGCTTAGCGTAGCGGTAACACGTTTCATCCAATCAACAAAGTTACTCCGGGCCGAGTTAGTATTGCGATGGGTGACTGCCTGCGGGCAGGTAAACCATCTCAGTATGTAACCAGCCACCTAGGTCAACTCAGCCTTCCTTCTGGGGTAGGTAAATCAAGTACCAGTCTATCTGGCTGGAGTTAAGGTGGGCGCATTTACCTGTGTTGGATGGCAGGTAACACTGTGTGATCCCATACGGCAGGTGATGCTCCGTAGCTCTGAGATGGGCTTCCATTAAGAGCTATAGCACCACCTTTACATGTTACAGCAGGTGTGGCATCGGACACAGCGATAGCCAGTCGGCCGGGTGTCTCGCCCCATGCTGTGGCTGCTTCAGCCTCAGCGACTGCAATGAAGGAGCTGTCAAAAGATGTCGTGGTTCCCCTGCACAGCGTCAGTGCATCATTGTACGTCAAGGGACTGACGTACCAGCACATCCTGTCCGTGGACATGTTCACCAAAGAACAAGTATGTAAAATGTGCTTTGTGCGTGCTTTTTTGCATTGATTTCACAGAATTCAAACTGTTGTTGCTGAAGCTGCGTTCTAATGCTAGATATACTGAGGACTGAAAGACTTTTTTTCAAGGAAAATCGTTTACAGTATTCTCTTGACTGTGAGATCAGTCAAACTTGTGAAGAGAGGATCTTGCTGGGGGCTTACTAGTAACTTTATGCTGTCCAGTTGGGTTAAATGAGTGACTGGTGAGTGACTGTGATTTATTATAAGTAACTTATCTTCATCTGGTGATATCTCGGGAGGTACTACATATCAGAAGTTGAAATGTTGCATTAGTCGGAAAATGTGACACTAAACTATTGTCCATATCTTTGCCCGATATTGACCAATTTTCAAACTTATTGCACTTCAGTAATATGTGCTGATGTATTTGTTGGTGGTTGTTAGTTGAACCAGTTGCTGGAGTTGACGCGCCAGCTGATTGGAGATGTTCAGAATCAACGACCTCTTGACCACATGCTCAAGGTGCTGCCGCCATCTACTAGTTTTTTATACAGCTTTATTGCAGATTAAAATGGTGCTCCACCCGCTTTTAGTATTAAGTAGCTGATAAACGATGTGAATTACTTTGATACGGTAATGTTCTGAACTCTTCATCATTTTAACTTTAAGTGATGATTTTTTGGTTCAAATTAGGACCTAATTTGGTTGTAGCGAAATAATTATTGATTTTTCGATCTGCCTGGATGTCTGGAAATATCACTGTGGTAGAGTTAGGCAGTGCGAGTGCAGCCCAGGATTCTGGAATGAAGTGTTGAAATATGTATACGTTTCAGCAACGGCATTTTCTGTCCGTAGTCTGCACTGGTGTTTTTTGTTTCAGTTTTCTGCCAAAAGGTATTTTGTGACAGTCTGTGCTGCCAGCTGCTTCTGTCTTCAGATTCTCTTTTCATACCCGGGTTTTAAAAAAGCCCGGCTTCGTGGGTTTGGGGTTTTTTTAGGTTAAAGCGTTTTTTGGATTCTCGAGTTTTCAGTTGGTGTTTGGGTTTTGGGGGGTATCTGCCCATGCATCTCAACCCTCAAGATGTGTCTTATCTGAGTTTTTGATGACACACCGTTTTCTCTAGTTGATACATCTGTTAGACTGCAGAGTGTACTTGCTGGATGCAGGGTCGGGTGCTAGCCCTAATGTTCTTTGAGAACAGCACGCGTACCTGCAACTCTTTCACTGCCGCAATGCAGCGACTGGGAGGCACCGTTATAACGTTCAACGAGGCAATGTCATCCACCAAGAAAGGCGAAACTCTGCAGGGCAAGTACTCCTCGCTCACTGTATACTGGTTTATGATTGTTTAACATGTACATCTTTCTCGTTTCACTTTGTACTGCTTTTTAAAGAGGTTTCTAAAAATCTTCGTTTGTAACTTCGTTTTTAACGTTTATTTTGCACTGTAGGCCTAGTTGTTGTGCTTTGTCAATTCAACTGCGGATTCTTGCAGTTCAATTTATGTATCTTGTGTTCAATCATGTGTGAAATTTGTGTTAGTTTTGCCAGTGTCACGATTTAATTCGATCTGTCTGGTCAGGGACCAGATCTTCAGCTAACAAGTTGTAAACAGGAAAGTCTTCATTCATCAAGCGACGTGACCAAATATGTCTCCAGCCTGCAGTACCTCTGATGCAGGGTTGCTGGGGCGACTCTGGCACGGTGGCCACACACCGAGAACGATGCTTCCCCAGACTACATTGTTGGATCGAGTCTCTCAGCTGTTGGTCACAATTTATTAAGTGATGAATCCTGAATGCACAGGGATTCACTGGCTTGCTTTTAATTAACGTGAAGCAACGACGATCGACCATTGGGTTAATGAATCAGTCTTTCAATCAGAATTGCTTTCGTAGTAGAGCTGCTTCAAAGTTATACAGTAACAACAAGTTTAGATAATGATGTTTGGGTATGACTTTCTGAAGAGCCAGTTAAATACTGTATCGATGAATCTTTGCCTGCCCTACTGAAAAAGTTAGGGAATCTGGGAAGTGCTCTGGAAAGTGCTCACCCTGTCTACTCCGGCCATATCAGCTATGATGTCATGCCAGTTGTTATGTGTCGGTGTGGTGTACTGTGATTGTAGATACTGTGATGATGATGAGTTCCTATTCCGATGCGGTTGTCATTCGCCACCCGCAGCCAGGCGCTGTGACGGTTTGTATTCTTTTCTGTGATAATTTCCATGCTTGCTCAATTCCTGCCAGGCACTGCTAGGTAACGATTTGTTCACACGCATGTGCCTCTGTTCACCAAGCAGTACAAATTGGTACCGGCTTCACTGTCGGGAAAGTTACAGCAGTAATATGTGGAGGTCTTGCCTTCTTCACATATAGGGATGGGGGTTTGCCTCTTATCGTGTGGCAGGTAATACAGTGTGATCCCAAATGGCAGGCGAGGCATCTCCAGCACACTGCTGGCTCAGGGCCATAGAAACGGAGATGAGCACCGCTCGCATCGGTCACAGAGCTTTGAGAGGGCCTGTTGACTATCGGCAATTTTGCCTTAACCTTAACCTTAATCAAAGTAGGTAGGCTCTTTTTGGCTCACTGCAAATTGGCAGTGCGTGTGTTTGCTGCTTTCTGTGACGTGACTTATCGGCCAAAATTTTTTTGTGATAGTTGAGTAATTTGCCAAATGCTGTATTGCGCCTCTGAATCGTGGTTGAGGTGGTTTACAAGATGATAAAATGATGATGATGCTGGTCGTAATTGTACATTATTGGCTTAGCTCGTTTGATTTACTGAGATGTATGATACCGTGATTGAAAGTCAGGCTCGCAACTCCCTGTTACCATAAGCAGTGCTTCGTCTGTTTCTGTAAATTATATGTTAATGGTAATCATAAATTATTTGGTAGTTTTAATAGCAATAGCCGTGACATTGTTTATGGTGCTGTAATCGTAGCAGTGAACTGCCAAGTGCTGCGAGAGTTCCCCCCCCAGTTCATTTGGGGAGAGCAGCACAAGTGCCAAGTGAGTGCCAACTCTCAGATCTGCCTACAGTACTTAGCTCATTGTCGCCATTTATTACTACTCAGCCCGAAAGCTGATATTCGTTTTACCATCCCACTGAGGCTAGAAGGCTGAGTCTACCTAGCTGGCTGGCTTTGTACCAAGGTGTTAGACCTGACGACAGACAGTCACCCATCCAAGTACTAACTGGGCCCACCGTAGACTAACTTTATTGATTTCACCACTACCCCACACCACCCACCAGCCATGATTCTGCATGTACATGGTTGTTGGTTGTGGGTCAGATGGCTGCGAAATACTCACGTAAGCCAGTGATCAACGCGGGTGATGGGGTCGGCGAGCACCCAACACAGGCTCTGCTAGACATCTTCACCATGCAGAAGGAGATTGGACGCATCACTGGCAAAACTGTTAGTGTATTGTTTTTTTACAGTTTTTTTTGTTCTTACGTGATTTCGATGTTAACTGTTCTCATGTGTTCTGCATGTTTTTTGCATAATAAATAAATATACGTGCAGTATGCTCTGTTCCATAAATAACCTCAGAGATTATGACGAGAAAATCAGTCACTCAGTTCTTTGTTATTTCAGAAGCCAGCATCAAATAGAATAGACCTATTAAATGGCAAAACTGCAAAAAAACTATACACAAACTGCACATCTGCAAAACTGGGCCAAAATGTCCTTTTCATTGATAACATGGAGTAAGCTAGAAAAATGTTTGCTGAATATGAATGCTTAACATCAGTGCAAGAAGAGAAGAAGTGAATTTTCTTTGTAGTGGCATTGATACATGCAACTCAACAGATGGGATGTCCAAAGAAGATCGTGTGAAATTATGTCAAAGGAGTAAGGTTTTTTTTGGCCTGTCCTCTGATTAAATATGAATCGGGATCAGTCTTAGTTTCAGGAGCAATGTCACTATTAGCCGCCAAACCAGTTTATCCTGGGCATATTGCCAGGCCAAAATTCGGTGGCTGCAGGTTGGCTTTGGCTGTTCTGAGCCAGGTTTTATCTGCTCGATAAGATCCTGTTGTGAATGATGACTGAAAACCAAGGGAAGGTTTACCGTTGAAATGATGTGCTGTGTACGAATGTATGTATGTGTAGATAACGATGGTTGGTGATCTGAAGAACGGTCGAACGACCCACTCTCTGGTGCGACTTTTGACTAGATATAAGTGTAACATTCGCTACGTGGCGCCAGCCGGCCTGTCCATGCCACAGGACATTGTTGATTACGTCGCGTCTAAAGGTATCCCTCAGGTAATCACATACACTGCTGTTTATTTCTCATGACAGATATTCGTATATTGATAACGGTATTCCTGTGGATTCTGTATGCAGAACATTTCTTGTCCCATCGTGGCACTTCTATTGCAGCTACTTACATGATACGTGTATTATTAGGCAGCATCACAGAAAGCATAGTGGTGCTCAGCTGTTATGGCAGATAGTGTGGTCTCTGTCTGTCTGACTGTCTGTCACACTCATGTACCCTGGTAAATTCACTAGGACGAAATGGGATGCCAGTTCGGTAGGGACATTTGTGTGGATCCAAGTAACTGGTATTACGTAGTTACTATCTGTCTGCAGGGTTACTCAGAAACTTGGGAACCGATTTTCACTGAGTACTTTGACACTATGTGTTCCTGATCCAGAGCCAAAAATTTGGAAGCATTCGCTATATGCTATTGCAGTTTCTGTAAACAGCCGTGAATAAAACCTGCTCGTAAATGTGATTCTTGAACTCATCGAGTGATGCATTCTAATACGTACATTTGATAACTTTTGTGTTGTAAATGTACATAATTGCGATTTCATTGTAGGAAACTTTCAGCAGTTTGGAAGAAGCCGTGCCAGAGACCGATGTGCTGTACATGACTCGCATTCAGAGAGAGCGCTTTGCCAGCGAGGAGGAGTACAATAAGGTAGGCATTTGCACCCAGTACTCATTTGTGCTATCAGTGAACAAGCCCAGCCATGAGCAGCTTCTGTTCAGCTGTAAACTTAATGTTCTGGTAGTTAATTTTAATGTTAATTTTATGTATCAAAACTGCCACATATGAGGAAAGATCCTATGCCAAGAGTAATGTGTAAACCTTAACCTAACTTGCTGTGAGGAAGGCGAAAGGGTCTGGTTGAAAGCGCTTTATGTGGCCAATGCTACTGCTATCTATATTATTTTTATTTATATAATTTTCATCACTATTCTTTTATTATCTGATGATAAGATTATGGTAATAATGAACACAATGGCATGTTATAGTAAACTAATGGTGTCCCAGCATGTAGAGGCAGGCATACAGGTATGCTGTGCTGTGTTTTAACCATCAGTCATCTCGAGATTTGCCGTTTCGTTTCCGTAGTTCTCTGATTGTGCAGCAGTTTGCACGTTTACAGACATAATAGAAAATCTGATTGTCATAATTTTGTTGTGGCATCGTAGTTCACAATGCTGTGTGGTAACTGACAGGCTTGCGGTCACTTTGTGGTCACTCCAAACCTGATGACCAAAGCCAAGAAGCCTTACCAGATGGCAGTGATGCATCCACTGCCCAGAGTTAATGAGATCAGGTGCCACATTTTTACATACATGACTTTTCATGCACTTATATTGTGTGACATTTTTATCACTGTTCTTTCGTTAGATACTGAGGAAGTCATAATAATGGCAATAAGCAAAGGATTTTAATAATACATAGTGTGGACCAAGATGCTCAGCTCAATTACTTATGCAATAGTGTCAAGCGATAGATACTGTGAAAAAAATTATAATTATACAGAACAGAGCAGAAAATGTCATAAGCAGCTTTTTGGACCGCATGTCCTGTCTCAATGATTGCATTTGAAGGGCATATTTCCAAAGCCTTCAGATCGATTTGGCATCAAGTGTGGAAAAATGTATACTGTCTGCAAATATGGGACTAAGCAGGTTTTGACACTTGATTTGCCCCAAAAGCATCGCTCATGTTTGTTTGAAGTGACTGACATAAAACAGAAAAAAAACATTGTTCCTTCATTTCTATTCCTGTGGTGAAATTAAACATTTTAAACATATTATTTTCATGTAGTTGCAAGTTATTATTATGCAATTATTATATCATGTAGTTGCAAGTGGTGTGCAGAACCCCCTTTGGCAAAAAGTGGACTAAACGGGATTAACATTTATTGCGAGTTGTTATTAAAGGAAGAACATTTGATTTGATTCTTGGTTGCAATGATGTGACTGGTTGTGTGTTACAGCACGGACTTTGACACGGACCAGAGAGCTGCGTACTTCCGTCAGGCTGAATATGGCATGTACGTGCGCATGGCTCTGCTGGCTATTGTTCTTGGTGCTCAGTGCTAATTGACACTGAACCGAGACACAGTGTTCAGTACTATATTGTGATAAATTCTGTCGTCCTGTTGTTGATCATGTTGAATATCTAGTAGCATAATAATAATTGTGACCAGTAGTTTACGCGAGGAGTTTTATACTTGTGCACTGTCATTCACCGCGGTAATTTTTTGCATATTTTCACTTGATTGTTGCGCGTTTGTTTGCTAGTGATTACCTGGAACAAACATTATTGAAACTGTTATTTGCTGGGGTAAATTTGTTTTTTTTTGCATATTTTTGTAACTCGTTACTAACGATGTTGTCTGGAAAGATTGTTGTCTCCAAACCGGTATTTTATGTATTGGTTGAGATGCAAACTCTTTAACTTTGCACCGGTGATGTTATTTCTGTTGGAGGTTTACTTAATGCTCAGTATGATGCATGTAGTGTTTTGAAGCATATGTGAGCTTCGCTGATCATGACTTGAAAATAAAAGGTCTCAGTTTGTTAACTGTGTCACTGTTATGTTCAAGTTTGGTTAACGTTTATAGGACATGAGAAAAATGAATGCAGCAAAACCTTGCATAATTAAGCAATTTTTCAGTATTGTAGCCCGACAGCAACATATAATACAGAATAAAATAATACTAATATAATCTTAAACATTGACCTGTCTTACTTTTCTGGAGCTTATTTCATCAAGTGGGTAAGTAATTATTAAACTAAGTCATTGCTTGATTATGCTTAAAATCCCACTATCTAGGCCTTCCACACTGCAGTTCTCCAATCCAGAGCCATGACTTACTTCCCAATAATAAAGATAAAAGATTTATTCTGCTTCCATGTAACCTGCGTTCACTGGGAATGGTTTAGCGATCACCATAAGCCTAAACTGGCCATTAGTATTATTGTGTATAATACCACTCCAGACCGAATGATACAAATAAGACACAGAGTGTGATTCTGCACTGCAATGTACCCATTGATGTGCCGTTAGAAACTGACTGACTTGCAATGTACCCAGAACTGTTGACAGGTTATACAAGTTTCACAGTTAATTTCACACCCTTCCTACCACCCAGCAGACAGCTTTGAATATAGCTTAAATGACATAAATTTAATCGAAATCACAAATGTAAGCACTGAAGGAAACAAAACAGATTATAACACAATACAATACAATAAAACAAGCACACTTATTTTACACATATGCTAAGTCGAAATAACAGCCTACTATTCTTCCCAATACTTGAAAAAAGACAATTCATCCACTGTAAAGGCCAGGAGCCGACACATACAAATGTCAGCCTTATCTCACAACATTGCAGCACTATCCCCCAGCTGTGGTTACCCACATACATCTACTGCTGGACATGAAATATCGCAGTATAACGGTACGCAATGCAATGCAATGCACCAAAAATGCACAATTCCAAATAATTACACTATCCAGCATTAGTTTTTACGCAAATATGGAGTTCGCTGTTAACGATAGAGTTTTCCGGGCCAAGACACCTGCTCCCCAACTTCTGCTCGATGCGCTGACTGTTCCTGAACAGCAGCTGTCAAAATGATCCTCAAAATTTCCCGGTTTTCCAGATGAGCGGTCACCTTCAGCCCAAGGAGAGTGGGGAAAGTGGGATGTTTTTTCGGGCCCCACAACATATTGGGGACCCTCATCACTCAAAAAATGTATTTGCTACATGTCTGACAGCAGAACTGATCATTTGAATTGAGCTTACATTAGTTGTAAGTCAATTTGCGACAATTTTCAACAAATATGACTATTTCTTGAATGAATGTATTCAGTATCCTAGTCTGCTCCCCAGACACTATCCCATGTATGACCCCACGAGAATGTTTCCTGGCCCCGCTCTGGCTCTCGTCGGGGCTGGTCACACTTTGAACACTTCAGCATATTCACAGATTGTGAGTCGATGTACATTGATCATTAAGGGTCGGTTTCTGGATCTTAACTGGCCGGTCAAGTTAGTCTGAACTGACAGATTTGCATAACTTGTGTTTCCCATTGCACTAACCAACGGTTAAAATGGCCAAAAATTTAACTGGCCGAAATCGGCGAGTTAGCTAACCGTCAGATCGTTCAGATCGTAGTTAACGCAACTTTTGTACCATTTTGCAGGCAGGTAATTGACGAATGTGATAATATAAAACGATTCTATCGTATAGCAAAGTCTTCAAAACGCTCGAGGAGACGTTTGCTGCTACAAATTTTACTACATAATCCATGAGTAGACAGAAATGGCCGTCTGCAATCGGCTAGCTGGCTTGTGGGCTGGCTAACGTGTATGACGCCTGCCTGCGCTAGGCAGAAGTGATTAGCGGCGTGCACATCATTGCTAAGCAACTATAGTTTACCATTCAGTTAGCTAATGGCCAGTGAAGGTTTTGTTCAGAGACGTGCTCAAACTTAACTAGCGAGTTACAATTAACAGATGGTTTACTAACTGATCAGTTAACTAAAAGATCCAGAAAGCGGCCCTAAGTAGCACATGTGTCGGTCGGTAGAAGTCACTGTATGTAGACCTGCAGCTGCATAGCAGTCTGTATGAGAACTTTGACGCCCGGCATAAATGCACTGATTTCCGTGAAACTTCCGCCACCCACGATGTGCGTGTGGTAGGCCAGCGCTGTCTGGTAGTCGTACTGCTGGATCGCCTGCACTATCTGATGCAGACCAGCCAATGTTGATGCCGACAACTGAAAAAAATACACCAACACTCATCAGTCAATATCTGCCATTCGGAATGTAAACCTAACTGCTTGTTCTATATTGATTTTTGCACTAAAGGTTAAAGGCACTGCATAGGTCTTTACAGCAAACAGAGCTACAGATCGTCACCTGATTTATGGGGTATCAACTTATTGTTATGCAAAGGAAAAGTAACCTAGCACTCCAAATTTTTCTTACAGTGTAACACCATCACAGTGCTTCTGATTAACAATGACGATGTGGTGATTGCTGAAACTATATCAGACAGTCTTTAGATTAGATTTAGATTAGAATTAACATTTCAATATTGGTTATGAAAAAGCTAACAGTTTTCTAAAGACAACAGATGTATTGGGTAGGCCAAAAAACGTGCCACTTAATTTTTGTCCATATCTTCACCAATTATTAAACGATTTTCAAAATTCTTTCATTGGCACACTCTGCAAGACAATTTGCGATAATGTGATTATTATAGATCCCACCACACCATAAATGCGTCTCTACACTACCTTGAGAAATATCAATGAAATATGCACACATAACAATAATAACAAACTTTTTGGTAAAAATAAAAAAAACATTTCAGACCAACATTGCAGTGAATGGTCTGTATGATACTAAACTGTGTGGGTATAACGCAGTCTAGTGTCATACGAATCATTCATCACAATGTTGGTCTGAAGCGTTCTTTCACCTACCTGAATTTTTGTTATTATTGTTAGTTTTTGCTTACATTTATATTTCACAAGGTAGTGTAGAAATGCATTTACTGTGTGGTGGGATATATAATAATCACATTATCGCAAATTGTCTGCGGAGTGTGCCAGTGAAAGAATTTTGAAAATTGGTCCATAACTGGCGAAGATATGGACAAAAGTAAAGTGGCACGTTTTTTATGGCTCATGATGTACTTACATTGCCTGTACAAAGCTTTGTATAGAGAGCATCAAGCTTCCTTAGTACGTCTTCTAATTTCCTCTTTATTTGCTACAACAAAGAAAATACAAACAACGCTAACAAAATGTAATAATTATCATCCTTAGAAAATAGCAAGAAAGCAAAGCACTTTACAGCAAATGCAACAGCGCAAATTTATGTCCCACGATATGCGCCATACATATGTCCATCCAGTCGGTAAGCATCAGAGGTCTGACAGCAGTGCTATCTGTGAAATTACCCACCATAGAATATCAAACATGCAATATAATATAGTCACGAACAGAAATCACAGCATTGAATAGCGTAGGGTGTTTCATGTGAGAAGGATATGGATTAAAGCTCCAGAACGAGAAATAGGCCATTCTCATAAATTCTTTGACATCTGGTGATCTTGACCATTTCAGCCAGAAACAGAACACTGCTTACTCTAGCCCTGGCGAACGTTCACACCAATTTCGATTTCTTACGCCGTTTTGTGTTCGAGTTAAGAGCATGACGAAATGGCAAGTTGTGTTATAAATAAAGTGAATAAAAAAACCACACATGGATGGCCACATAATCAGATGAGTAAACAAAAATGTGAAGGAGCATACACAGCATAACTAGCATCAAGTTCTAACAGACCAAGAACCAAATATAACAGTAAATAACCGGGTTATGTGATGCCCGTGCAGTACACAGTTGAACAAGTTGATTGAAGACATCTTGTAAGACTCGATGTTCTTCAGGTAGTGTCGGCGGAGGCTGCTTGGATGGCACTGGAGCCATTTTCTGCTGCACTGGTGTTGATGATGGCGACTGCTCATTCCCAACAATTAACAACAATTGTCAAAATCATTATAATTATTACGATAATCTCACACAGGGCACAAACAGTACACAGACCAGTACAGAACATCAAGGTCAACTCAGCCTTCCATCCTGCCAGGGTAGGTAAATCGAGTACCGGCCTATACAGCTGGGGTAAAGGCAGGGGTGTTTACCTGTGTCAGGTAACACTGTGTGATCCAATATGGCAGGTGACCCTCTGTAGTTCTAACACGGGGTTTTCTATAAGGGCTATACACCACCTATTACCTTGAAAAAACCTTTAATATCAAGTCCTAACTGAAACTATACAGGTACATAATTAATGCTAACAGTACGTCATTGAATTCATATACTTTGTGCAATATCATGGAGCACCTCTATTGCAAAAATACACTAAAATCGTGCAAACAGTACGGTTTTTAAACTACACCTACGGCTGCTGCTGCAGTGCAAAGGACTGTCCAGTAATGAGTTCCAAGCCATTTGATGCCCAACAGAGAAGGTCCGAAGCATGAACACCATCTCTTTCCACACCATCTTTCATTTCATACATCTTTTACATCAATCATTATAACTCTAAAACTGAAAATATGGCAAGACTGATAGAAAGCAGCGCAACAAGCATGGTGGCCATTTCACAGTAGGCGGCTAAAACTACAAGGTATACCACAAACTGGGGTTGTTCTGCTAGAACTGCAGGATGCTAAGAAAGCTATAACCTGGTCGTGGTAGTGATCCTTGCGCTGTGGTACCGGCTGCTGCATCTGAGGCACTTGAGGCTGGTACTCGGCTGGATTCAATAACTGACCTTCATAACGCGGTGCTCCGGGGGCGTGCTCTACCTGCGACAGCTGCCAGCAACATAGCAACAGTCAACAATATCACTATACAATAACTATGTGCATTTACATTAGGGGTGTGCAGAATCTGCTAAAAATAATTTCTGACGTTATACGCAGATTAAAAAATAGTTACCGTGGATGATGATAATAATAATAAAGTAATACAGTATACTTACTATACACTAAACACCAAATGGTAAAAACCGAAATCCAACCGAAATCTTACTATACACTAAACACCAAATGGTAAAAACCGAAATCCAACCGAAATCCGTGGTTTTTTTACAAAAACCGAAAACCAAACCAAAAACCGTGTTTTTTTCAACGCCGAACTGGAAACCAAACCGAAGTCATATTTTGAAAACTGCACACACCTGTTGCTTATGATAGTTTATTTACATTTCATGAAAATACCAAAGACTAATGACATACACTAAACAATAAACATTACCCAAGCAAGTGAAATCCATGGTGCAAAATGCACAACAGTTCAACTGCTTACTCATCATATTGTACACACAAGCTAAAGCTGGCACACAACACAACATGACACCACAGTGGTGGCTTGGTGGCTTAACGGCAAGGTGTCGGACTTATGATTAAGAGGTCAAAGGTTTGACTTCCAGTCGAGTCACTATCAGTTGATTACTACTTGGGCAGACAACTCTGCAGACAAGTAAACAATCTAAGCAACACCAAGATCACTCAGCCTTCCTCCCCTTGGGGAAGGCAAATTGAGTACCCGCTGGGGTTAAGGTGGGGCACATTCACCTGTGTCGGGTGGCAGGCAACACTGTGTTGTTGTTGTAGCCCGCCCTCCAAACCCATGGGCCTTGGCTGGTACACAGCCGAAAACCCAATGGCGGGATAGAGGGGGGGAGAGTTGACGGACTTTGCAACAACATCGTTTTGATGCAGCTGTTGCATCCACCCATATGGCAACTGATGTTACATAGTTCTGCGATTGGTTTCACATAAAAAGCTGTATGCAACCTTTAACCAGTTAAACAGTTAATTAAAGAAACGACATCAAGAGTATATACCTTTGGAGCATCCCGGACAACTGGAGGATCGTTCCAAGCCCCGCCAGGCATTTGAGGTGTGAACATGCTTGGTGCTCCTGCAGTAACACAAATATACATGGCATTTCATAAAAAGGACGCCCTTTTCTTTCTTTCACAATTCACTCAAATGATGATAAACGTACATAAAATTTTTAGCAGATGTAGCTGAAAATAGTGTAACAAAATATAGCAGTTAATTAAATATTCTTTGCTAGTCGTTACGTAACACTGATGTCATAATGTGTCACGGGTACAAGCTTGCTAGTCTCAACTGGTGCTATCAGTTGCTACCCTGCTCTGGTGGTGAAAAATCTGGTTCGTTGATGACAAATTCTGGAAGTTTTACGATTGCAGCCACAAAAAAGTGCAAAGCGATTGCATTTACATGTCTGTGGAGATAGTTGAACTTTCACATGTAGCAAGACAGTGCACTAGCACACAGGCTTGCAAAATGGTTGCATTTTTTGACTGTGAGATGCCTGATTTCAAGACCCATGTTGCTCAGTGCTGACGCAATAAACATTTTTCATTAGCAAAGCAGATTAAGTTCACCATCAAAGCAGGGTAGCAACTGACAGTACCAGTTGAGACAAGCAAGCTTGTACTCATGACACATTATGACGTCAGCATTATGTCATGACAAGCAAAGAATATTTAATCAACTGCCATATTTTGTTGAAATATTTTGAATTAGTATTTCTTCAGCTACAACTGGTAAACATTTTCATGTAAATTGATCATCCTTTGAGTGAATTATGAAATAAAACAACAAGAGGTCCTTTTTTATGAAACACCGTGTATACGACATAGGGGCCTACTACTAAACCTTCTGACATCCTGCTGCTGTGAGTAAATTAAGCAAGTAAATTAACCAACAAAGTGCCAAATATGAATCTGTGGTGATGAACAGACAACATACAACTAAACAAGCACTAGATGTTTAACTGCATAAAGGCATTATTAATCCACAAAACTCTCAACTATCTCACACCGGTTACTTCTGATAATGTAAGCCGTTTCTTTCTTCTCAGTGTGATTTCAGCTATAGCTGCCCTCAAAGCAAGGCCAGATATACCAAAGTAAGCTCTACCAGACAACCCAACCCAGAATAGGGTGCAATACTGTTTGACCAAAAAAAACCACAAAAATGGATCACAAAAATGGGAAAAAATGTACAGTCTTGTGACAGCCATAAGGCCTACGGTGCGTCGCTGATCTACATTTCCTTAGCCCTCAGCCAGACACCAGTTTACATTGCAAAACCATGGATACATCATGGTCTAAGAGGCCTATTACAACTGCAATAACACATGCAACATGCAACAATGCAACTTTTTGCATGTAGCATGCAACTTGCAACAAAAGCTATTACAACTGCAATAAAACTTGCAACGCTGCAACAAAATGGGCGGAGTATCACCCGCACAATGTGCACTGGTAGGCCTAATATCGTACAAAGAGAAGAAAAAGCTATGGCGAAACAGGTGATAAGCTATTTCCGTGGCGACAATGTAGCACGTAGGCCTAGTGAAATCTCAGCCTATTCTTTATTATTCTGACTCTTGTGTTGAAATAAAGTGGTCATATCCTACAGTTTTAGACACTAGCCTATAGCCTATAGAAATTCAAAAGCTGTGCGCGCTGACTGTGAGACAGCCATGCAGGTGTGCGTCAGCACTCAGCAGCAGTGGGCCGATCGGAGGTTACGCTGTGATTGGCTGCAACTTGCAACTTCACGAATAAAATTGTGCGCGCACAATATTATGCTAATGAGGTCTGCAACGTTGTGCAACTTCTTGCAGCGTTTGTTGCAAGTTTTATTGCAGATGTAATATCTTTTCTTGCAGCTGCAATGAGTTGCAAGTTGCATGTTGCATGTTTTATTGCAGTTGTAATAGGGGTCTAACTTCAGCCGATGAACTGTTACAACAAAAGCCATCAAATGAATGAGACAGGTACCTGGTGATGTGTAGGAAGAATTGAGCACACCTCCAGCACCATACACGCCATGTTGACTATTGACATAACATAGCGAATACAACACTCACATTTCGATATACCGATAACACTTATAATAATAATAAGAAAGACCGCAACAGAAATAGTAAAAATATGCCTTTAAAATGAGTGTGGTTTATAGTTCAAAGGCTTTTCCATGCCACCACAAACTCTGTTATCTGGATGCTATCAGAGATGCCACAACTACAACACTATGGATGACATTGGCATCAAGATTCACAATAGCTACTGCTCAAGGGACATTAAGTGTTAACTAAGTGGAGTGAAACAGATATCATTACTACTTTCAGCATTCTTTTAGCTAAATTCTAATCTAATGTTTTGAATGGGACAATCTTTCCACAGCTAGATCACTAAAAGCAAACTGCTAAAAATACATGAGCAACAGTGTCAAACACTAAAAGCTGAAAAAAATCAGAAAACGTCATAGAAATCCACTTATTTTATGACCTAAACAGCCTTCCTATCTCTCACCACAGTGTCTGGGGTGTTATAACTGCCCATAATCTCATTCCAGTGAAGCGTGATGGTTGAAACATGGCTCCGGTCTATTTATAACATCCATTCCCAGGCAGAACACACCGTTCAATGCAGTCATGGAATAAGCACGTTTCATCACAATGTAGAATTGATTATGCCTTGTTACACCGACATACACCCTAGACCGTGATGAAATGTATACATATAATACAAGAAACTGCAGTGGTTGCAACTCACCTAGCAAACTGTTGCTGATTCTGGCCAGAGACGTCAGCATACGGTGCAGGCAGATCGCTGCACGCTGGCTGCACAGGACCGTACTTTTTCAACGGACCTGTCACAGGGAAACAATGTACAGCAGATTATAACCAAAATGGCCATCAGCCAAAAAACGAAAGGAAACAACATGTAGGAAGCATAAGTGAGTGAGTGAGTGAGTAGGGTTTAACATCCTGCCCGACATAGTATAGGTCATTTTGGGGACGACCTTTCCAGGCGGAATGCACACAAACACATAATAACGGAACAGTAAGTTTAACCTTTACAGAAACAAAAAAAACACAAAAATACAAAAAAAGCTAAACCTAACATTGTAAGAACTCCATTATATGCGTGCATATGTAATTAACATAATGGTAGTTCTAATAATCTTCCCTGTTATCCTCCAGACAGACATCAATGTGATACAAAAAATTGCATATATGCAACACAACCAAAAGTATGGTTGTATAATATGCAAAATTTATTTCTAAAAATGGTTGTGCAAGTGTCAAGTACCTTTAGACAAAGCAAAAAAAAAACAAAAAAACAATACCCAACAATTAGGGGACAACAAAACAACTGCATATCTTACACAAAATCTATACAGAACTTATGTACAAATGTATTTCTAAGAATGGCAGCATATGCTGAGTACCTTTAGACAAGGCTGGCGGAGCAGCAGCTAACACAGGTTGACTAGGCAAGCCGGCTGATACACGGCCAGGGTCCATCACATTGGTGCCTGGGTAGAATGGAGACTGGGCTACAGCAGGGGCAGTGACCCCTGAAGACATGTAGGAAGGCTCAGACGGCATCTGTGGACTGTACATTGTAGGCTTCATCATGTTGTCCACAGGATTCTACACAGTGTGTATAACATTACGTCAACAGTCAACAGCAGCAGCCGTGGCTCAGTAGCAAATGAACTCTAAAAAGACAGTAGATGAATAGTCAAAAGACTGAATCTGAGGTGCCAGCCAAACAACCGACAACTAAGCAAGTAGGTTAAGTAAACAGAATACTTACAGAGTGCACAATGTCAGCATGTGGCCAAATCTGAGGCACTTGGCTGAGCTGCTGGGGTGAGCTGTAGGCCTGCTGGAAATGGTGCATTTTAAGGAGGTGATAAAAAGTGAGTGCAGAGGTAGAACTGCGAATGCTAGAGGGTAGTGTCCAGAATGCGAGGCTGCAATGCTAAAACTAACAGAGGCACAGATTGTACGGACATGTGGAACCAACAGCACAGCAAATTGGTGTTGGTAAAACGCAGAAAACGTGTAGCAGAGTGACTATACAGATTTTTAAAATCTAACTCCAAAGGCAAATTACTAACCCACAAAAGCTAATTGTGCTGACATAACGCAACTGTAATCCTGATTGACCTATATAATGACAACACTTACAACTCTTTAACTCACTTGTTAACGTAAAAGCCAGCAATACAGTAATAATGTCATGCATAGCAACAATGTTTACTGTTGGTAACTGATGATCACTGTAGGCTAGATTCCTAATAACCTGTATTGAATAAATTACTTTCTGTATGAGCTAAGTTCTTGACAGTGGATAAAACATTTTGTAGCTGAATGTAAAGAATTCAGCCCTGGTTAATCTCAGTCCAGAGTGGCAATACTGTGTGGGACTCAAGCCACTTAACCTGATAGTAAGTAGCACTCGTGGTCCTTGAGCGTTGTCCGCTGGCAACTGGCTGAGCTGGCTCTGTCATTGGCTGCTGCTTCGGTTTTTCCGGAAGGACATTTACGACGTTGAACGGACGTTTGACAGCACCTGCGGAATGTCCCAGCGACTGACACAAACGGTCCTTTAGTAGCAATATGGACCTCTAAAAACAGAAATATAAATACCAAGTTAAAACTCATTTATGTTAAATGGCTTTCAGCATGCCACTGTTATGGCCTGCAGTATGCAATTTAATATACATACAAGTATTCACTAATACGGAATTTAGGCCACTCACGAGAATGTGGGACAATGAGGAATAAGAATCAAGGAGAAGGGGAAAACATGCCAAACTGTGCTTAATGAGAAAATGGTCACAAAAATGATATGTATGTGAAGCATAGTAACCACCAGTGGCACTCAAAAGTACACATGATCTTAAGCACAAAAACAAATTAACCAACAAATAGACGAACTAAAAGCAACTTAATTAAACAAGCAACCAACATAATCTGGTAATAAGTGAAATCGCAGACTGGTGCGATTGCCACCAATGGTAAATCATAAGTAGACAACTGCAAGTTTTGGCTTGGGGTCCAGCCCCCAAATCTCCAAATCTGGGGGTTCAGGACCCATCGTGTCATTTAACTCCACAAGTGTACCCGCCAAATTGCATCGAAATCCATCAAACAATTTAAGTACATGCACGTGACAGACAACAAACAGACAAAGAGACAGACGACAGACCGCGATACAGCGACATGGCCAGCTACAGGCGAAATCGCTTGCACTAGAGTGATTTCAACTAAAACTAGAAAGCAGTCATAGCCCACAGGTACCTTCGCCAAGGCAATGTTATTCACCAGATGGCGTCACCATATTCACTTTGCCAGCGATATTCTTATGCCCCCTTTAACGCAATGGTAACGAAAATTTGAAAGTGATCCAGAATCCAGTATTCCTGCCGGATCACCCCCAAAATTGAATCACTGGTAGTTGATGCCATGCCTGACATATTCTCAAAATTTCAGAAAGATCCGTCCATAACTTTTTGAGTTATGTTGCTGACACACAGACAAACAAACAAACAGACAAACAAAAAATGGCAAAAACATTACCTCCTTGGTGGAGGTAAAATGGCTTACATCATCGGAAGTGACTGGTGCGAGATAGTTGAGAGCAGTGGAGAGATATCCCTGGGATGCGAGGAGACTGGCATAGTCATGCAACCTCTGGGCCAGGTGTCCACTGTGCAGGCCGTCAGACATGCCATCTACACCCTTCCACAATATCATCACCTTCTCCACCAGATCCTGCTCACAAAATATCAACTATCAATGTACATTCAGACAGTGCAATATGTCACCCAGAAATTTCATAAGTTCTTGAGGGTATGTGGTCAGGTCTCTCGACCATATGCTGCAAACAAATCAGCCACACAATGGTAGAGACTAGGCTGCATGTTCACGTTCACTAGTGGAAACATCAAATGCTTCGGTTTTTGGCGGACTGCACTAACAGTTACGCTTTGGGTACAAAATTGCATCTGTGTGTCATCTCTAAAACATGTGGTACATCTTACCGGAAAATGATCTAAACAAGCAAATAGCGTTCCCAGACCTTTCCCTGATTTGGATCGTCTACGACCTCCCAGTCCCCCAAATGGGGGTAACATCTGCACCCCCAAATACTTGCATTGCAATCTGCTGCCAAACCGCTTTAGTCAGTAGCCTAGCTCTGCAGGTCTGCAATTACATGATTTACAAGCAGAAGGAGCACTAATGCTAAATGCTGTTGCTGAAAACGCTAGTACTATCTGAGGTACACTTAAGTAAAAAGTAATATGCCAAACGAAATACAACAGAAATGCAGAAGCTATTCCAGCCAAAGACAACAGCTTACAATGAGATGATTGAGATTTTGTTAATTTCCGCAGCCCTAGAATAAACATAAAACACTTCAGTTTTTCTTGTTTAACAAGCCATCTGGAGTTACTTCTGATAAGGCTGGATCCACAACAACTGAACAAAATCTTGGAGAACTAAAGTCATCAAACTGCACCGGTACTAGCTGAGATGTTACCCTATTGGCAACTATGGTTGCCTTCTTTATAACAATTTCTGTTTGCTGCTAGACGATCTTTTTATTCTGTTTCTGGATGTTAGCTTATTGTATAAACCAACAGTGTCCAAGCACAGAATGACATTATTACCTGTAGTGTATTATTACTGGCTGAACTGGCAAGAACTTTGTCCCAGCTAGCAACAAGTTGTTCTGTGTTTCCGGAGACGATGTAGCAGAGATGTGCCTCTGATGCCAAGTGTCCATCGCTCTCAACTTCCAGGCGTCTTCCCAGCATGTCTGAAACAATACAATATACACTGCTCTGCTACTTTTTTCATTTATTTCAGAATAAAATTGCAAAGAATACAAACACCACCATTGTAAATTGCGTAAAGCAAATCAACGTTTACTATAGCAAGGCGGCCAAAAGGAAAAATTATGACAATGAAAAATATGCAGAATCAATAAAATCAATAAAATACAAAATCAAGACAATATGAAAAATGCAGAATCAGTAACCATGGCAAGCAAAGCAAGTCACTAATGTCAAAGAAAAGTATAATGTTAAATCACAATTATGCAAAAGTACAAGCTAAGGTCCGGTTTTTCCATCTCCAATCAAATCAAATTTGATCTCCGATTTACTGATCTTCGATTAACTTGATGTTCAGAATTGATTGTCGATCAACTGTGTTTCGTTTTTCCATGCATTTTCGATC
>Ga0056128_1000226_pt1 | contig 42957 bp, 26 predicted proteins | sample WorMetLIZISLAND2_FD_71113 | JGI IMG/M metagenome (GOLD analysis project Ga0056128, IMG submission 71113) | Marine gutless worms symbiont microbial communities from Max Planck institute for Marine Microbiology, Germany - Olavius geniculatus... ... | reverse complement strand
TCAACAGTGTGTTTATATGCAGTGGGGCTTCATACCAGAGCTGGGTTGGACATGGACAAGGCCCACAGAGACTGCCAGCTCCTTCACACTGTGCTGTTCTTCACCAGAGACAGCTGCTGCTTGAAGAGAAGTTTAATGACCCTGTAGATAGTTTTTGTCATCCAGTGTGCATGATAGAATGCTCCCACTGCCCCCTCCCCCCCAAAAAAACTGATTCCATGTGCAGTGTGCACCATCCATCCGGGAAAATTGAACACAATTTTTCAAAATTCCCCATAGTTCTATTTTGAGTGGGACACTTTCTAAACCAGCTGGTAAATTTTCACTACTTTGGCTCGAAGACTGCCAGTGTGTGCATCAAATATATGGGCTGTAGCAACTTGTCCCTCCTCAGTTGAGGTTGGCCACCTTTGCTGGAATCTCTTGAACATGGCAACTGCAGTTTGTGCAGTTGATCCAGACAAATTGTTGAAAACACTTTCAAGCGCCAGTTCCATGATGTGATGGCAGCAAGTCACCCATGCTGGCTTTTCCCATTTCAGTTTTAGCTCAAGTTGGTAACATCTTCAGTCACATCAGCGGAGTTACTAATCTGGTTAGTCACTGGATGGGTGACCATGTGTGCATGGATAAACCATTCCAGTATGTAGCCAGCCACTCGGGTCAACTCAGCCTGCCCATTCCTCTTTGGGTAAGTGCAATAAGTACCACTGATAGCTGGGCCATAACAAGGCACTCCCTTCCCGCGATGCACTAGCTCCATATCCATGGGCTCACAGTGTAAATTGGTCTCTGCTGAGGTCTAAGAAAACAGAGATCGGCACCACCCATGGGGCATATGGCTTGAAAAGAAATTTTCCAACTTTACATTTTTATGTTTCTAAACCCCAAAATAGCTTAAAACTAATGCATTCTGCAAGTAATCAACACTGGTCACTTTTTATAAGTGTTACAGCCAGCAGTGGTACTGCAGCAACACTAGGGAGATAATGTGGATTCTTGAGTGACCTCTAAACATGCTCCAAATTACAAAAGTTTTTCATTATATCTTCTTTAGGTAAGGTAGAACAAATTTAAACTTGTGGAGACTTATTATCATTAACTTGAATTTTTACCATTGTTTCGTGGACCACCCTAATCATGATAGCATAAACCAAATCTATTGACTGGTATAAAAAGTTGACCAATTTTATTGTTGCGAATAGAGCATGTTCAATGTTGGATGATAAAATCGGCCAATTTTGTCAGCTATTAAGTTGGCCAATTTTTCCATAATGCAGCAGACAATGGATTTTTGTCTGCTGGTGTTTCTGGTTATGTCAGACGATTTTGTCCACCAATTTTATCGACCATATGCCACCTCCTGTAGTGTAGATGTATGTATGCACGTGTTATATTATATTGTTGCACTGTTGTGGTAGGTGATGTTGAATGAGGAATTTGTCAGTACAGAACCCGATACACTGCTCGGCATTCTATCATCCAGTGAGCTCAACGTTGACCATGAAGAGATTGTGTTTGAAGCACTAACTCGCTGGGTCCTGTTCAGCACCAGCCAGCGCAGCAGGCATCTACCCCAACTGCTGCCTGCCATCCGCTGCGGCTTGTTGCCGCTGTGCTATGTCCGTGAGCAGATACTTGGTAACCGGCTCATCACTGAGCACTGCCGCCGATACCTGCAGCACGTTGAGAGCTTCATTGCCAATCCACTGGAGGCTCGCTATAAGGCAAATCTTCCCAGCACCTGCTCCATGCCTCGGTCCGGCATGATCAAGCCCGAACACTGCATCGTGTTGGTGGGCGGCGTGGATGACAATCATCCGTCGATAAACTGCTACAACCCTCTGACGCGTGAAACCTTCTACATCGCCGACGTTTGTGATAATGTACGTAATGGATACTACAGTGTAGTAAAGCCTGCAGCCGTCGTCACCGATGACAACCAGATATACATGGGTGGTGGCAGCTACATTTTCAATGAGCAGCCGAATGATGCAGGATACAATGGTGGTTACGACGAATCACCAGACTTAATAGAATCATTCGAAGACGATGTTGTCCGCAAGTACTTTTTCGTGTACGACTGCGACCACAACAGATGGGTCCCACGAGCATCGATGCTGTTTCCAAAGTCAAACTTTGCGCTGGCACATCTAACCGGAAAGATATACTGCTTCGGAGGCCTGAGTGTAGACCAGCATCCGAGTGAGATTGTAGAGTGCTATGACATTTTGGCCAACCAGTGGAAGTATGTGGGTATGATGCCGACAACGCTGATTGATCTCAGTGCTATCGTTTACAACCAGTTCATCTACGTGCTTGGTGGTCGTACAGGAGTCAACACCCATCATGCTCTGATGAGGTTTGACCACCAGCGGCTGGACTGGACCACACTGGCTGCAATGCCTACACCACGCTTCAGCTTCGGTGCATGCCTCGTGTCTGGTGAAATCTACGTCATTGGTGGCCTGCTGTATACGCACGCAGGCCCTGTGGTCAGCCGTCAAGCCCTGTCCTCAGTCGACATATACTCTATTGAACATGATCACTGGCGCTCTGGGCCGCCACTGCCAGTTGCTGTCTACAACGTGGGTGCGATTGTTCTGGACGGGTCGTTGTACATGTGTGGAGTGCTGGAACGACGTAGCATCAGTTTCCGCAGCTGTCGGCGCAACGTTGTCTACCGACTGCGGCTTTCACAGTCGGCTGCTACATGGAGTCTTGTAGAGGCGGACTTATCGGGCATTCATGACTTCATGTGTGTCGCAGCACGCATGCATACGCGCAAGTTGTCACAAATATTCCGCCCAGATGTCGACACCTGATTTCTAGGCATCATAGGGTGCCAAGGCGGGCCATATTTTGGAAAGTTTGATTGGGTAGCCACTAGCCACTGTGTATTTGAGGTGTATAATTTGTCCACACTCTACATATTTACATTGCAGTTACTGTACAGTTACTTGGATTGGAAGTTAAATGACTTTTTCAAAACCAATGTTTTATTTTTGCTTTTGGACTATCATTGTTAGCAGTGTCTTTCAATGAACGTGATACCGATTACTGAACTGTACAACGCTTTTTATGTCATGGTCCATGGAACACTGCAGTGGCCTCTAGTAATAAATTATTAAGTCGGGGCCTCCACCCAGACTTTGAAACGTGTGCTACCCTCACACTGAATGCTGATTTGGCACCTAGTAATTCTGGTATTGGGCCCCTTATGCACTTGCTAGACATTGTGCTTTGCGCTTCAACACATGAGCCATTGAGCATCTTGTTGACTTGTGTGTATTTGTGTGGTAAAACTGAATACGTTTTTGCTTTGTGCTAAACATCATTGCGTATGAAACTCACACATCACTGCATTACTTTGTTGCATCTGAAATAGCTATGGTCTGATCCAAGTACTTATGTTATCATTCCACTTATATAATAATTATGAACACGTTTGTTCGTCCAAAAATGGCCAACTGACCGACATATACAGGGTTGGCCCAAAAAACGTGCCACTTTACTTTTGTCCATATCTTCGCCACGCTACCTTGTGAAATATCAATGGAATATACATACATAACGATAATAACAAACAAACATTTTGGTAAAATTGAAAAAAAACACCAGACCAACATTGTATGACACTAGACTGTGTGGGTATAACACAGTCTAGTGTCATACAATGTTGGTCTGGTGTTTTTTTTCAATTTTACCAAAATGTTCGTTTGTTATTATCGTTATGTATGTATATTCTGTGTGGGTATAACACAGTCTAGTGGCATATGAATCATTCATAGCAATGTTTGTCTGAAGTGTTTTTTTCATTTACCTAAATTTTTATTATTATTGTTAGTTTTTGCTTACAATGCGAAGTTATAGACAAAAAGTCAAGTGGCACGTTCTTATGGACCACGGTGTATATACACCGTGTCCCAAAATTAGCGGCAAACCTGTTTCAAACACGCCTAATTCAGTTTGTAGTTCATGAATTTCAACGAAGTATCGTACACTGCACTACCTTAACATTACTTACTGTCACACCCATTATGACGTACACACCTTACCATGTGTGCTCAGCGTAATGTCTTTATGACGTCAGAGTTTGTTTACATTAAGAGATACGTTCAGTGCATTGTTTATGACAAAGGGATCAATCAGCAGCATACATGCCTTAGACTAAAAGCTTGCGTCAAAGCCAAAGGTGATCACTTTAAGCTCAAACTTTAAAGTCAAGTTCGAAACGATTGTCTCAATGACTGTTTCAAATTTTGTAAAAAATCTATCAGGTTTAACGATTTTACACTAACTTATCTGTAGGGGTGCCGCTAATTCTGCGACACAGTGTATATAAAGCTAATATATTGCACAGTATTTTGGTCGTATAGCTATATATATAATGCTTTACATGAGTACCAGCTATCTGGGAAGAGGGGCTAGATTTTTTTATGTAATAAGTTTGTGGTGATGTTTCAGTTCTGTTTTGTAATGGTGTATTGTATAAGGTGGGCAGGTGGTCATAAATAGCAATTTTAACTTGATCTAATTTGTGCTTAGCTCCTATTGTGCTTGTGGTGTTCAAGAGTTTGATCATATCTTAATATTTTGCATTATGTGTGTGCAGCAGTGCCTCAGTGTCTTGTATTCTGTAAATATTTGTTCATTTTGTTATTGTTTGGCACTTATAGGCATTTTTTTTGTTACAAATCTGTTGTAAATCAAAGTGCATTGTGGGATTTTAGTTAATTTTTCGCAATTTCAGGCTGTGATGCACATTTTAAGAGTGAATTGCAGCAATACAGCTGGAACCTGCATCTAAAATTTTTAGCATAGAATGTACATTTTTAACAATCTAAGTTTCGACTTCTTAAATTCAAGGAGTCTTCCATACGGAGGCCTCAAATTTGAATACTCTTTTAAGATGCAATATTATTTTATTGCTGTAGGCCTACGCTGATTGCCAAGGTGGCAGCACCGCTGCTATCGCGCGTCATGTCAGCTTTGTTCAAATTACTTGTTGTATTATGTGTTATTGTGCTTGTGTGCCTTGCACCAGACTTCAGTGGTGTCGTGGCAGAGTTACCCCTCCACAAGTTTTAGCCTGTCAGAAAATATTTTCTTTGTTCATTTCTTGTGTAAATATTTTATTAATAAAAACAAAAATCTGGGTTTGAAATGCTCCATTGGGCGGGGAATTTAGGGGCAAAAATTTTGAGCACCAATATCTTCTGATCGAAATTTGCAGTTGTCTGTTGGAAAACTAACTTCCAGCACCCAAACATTTTAACCCTTGATACCGCTGCCTTGCACAGGATTCTGCAGTGAAGTGGTTAATGTTGCTAAATTGAGAACATATTAATATATGCAAAATCTGTTTTCTTTGAGAAACTTTGAGCATTATTTAACATTGTGGCTCACATGGTGTTTTCCGTACTACAAATAAAATATTTCCATTTTGAAAGCTCAACAGCAATGATAGTACTAGTGATTTATGAGTGGACTGAGTTTACAGCGCTGACTGGCCATACCAGCCTCAGATTAGGTCAACTTTCCTAGGCTGCTAACGTAACGCCTGCATCCATTATTGCTGGTTATTAATGGCAATACTCATAATACATCCAGGGATGTTAACGAGACCAGCTGGGCAGGAGGCCGAAACACAAAACATATTTTCGAGGCCGAGGCCACAACGTATGAGGCTGAAGCCACAGACACCATAGAGAACAACTCATTGTGTATGAACTATGAACATCAGGACAAAGATTTGTCTGAAAGTCCTTAAGTTCGAACTTCAAAGTTCTATCTGTCACAAGGTGACCACTCTCCGGACCAAATGAAATTCCCCGACAGGCAACAACAGAAATGAGCGTCAATGGCTAGATTGTGACTAGGTGTGCTCAGGGTTCCTACGGGTTTTCTGTAGCAAAATAACCAGACTTTTCTCTGATATTTCAAGTCGTAGAATGACAACTTCCCTGACCTTAGCGAAACAATAACCCTATCGCACAAATGTCAGAAATGGTACAGTATATCACAAGGTAATGAAACAGTGTTAACAGAGCAATATGCAAACGACAGAGCCCCTGCTCTAAAGGGTCAGGGGGCAAAGCCCCCTTAAAGCTGAAACACTTCTAGCTTTTTAATATTTGGAGATGCCAAAAAATTAGATATCTGCAGTATGCATAATCCAAGGTCATTTTTCCAGACTTTTCAGAAATGACATTTTCCACTGACTTTCCCTGACCACACAAATTCCCTGACTTTTCCAGTTTTCCGTGACCGGTAGGATCACTGTATGCTGTAAATTTTCAAGGCCAAGAGGCCGATTTCTATGAGGCCAGATGCCACAGGGCCAGATACTACGAGGCCAAGGCCCAATAATTTGGCCTCAAGGCCACACAGCTCTCAAGGCCTTAACATACCTGGATACACCTATATCTGTTTACTCCAATTAAACAATGTGCTAACGCTTTGTAAAAATACCTCCACCAGTAACTGGAATTAAAGTACTGCCAATGCAAACATGTATTTCATTGCACAGAGCAGCACTGATTGACATTTCCGAGTAATAGCAGCATACGCTGACACCATAAATTAAGATTACATCACAATCAACCAGATTATTGCACACAAGCATGGAGATACACAATCATTTCTGCTTGACAAGCACATATGTCCGCAGTTAGGGGCCATTCAAAAAATAAGTCGCACCTGAACAGGGGGGAGGTTAGATGGGGTGTGACAAAGTGTGACAGGAGGAGGGGAGGTTAGGAACACGTGACGTCAGGCCCTTGTGAAAAAATTTCATAGGCCTAAGAATGTTTATTGTACCCGTTTGTCTCCGATTAAATGCCCACAGATTCAATTACTACTGTATGTAAACTGTAAAATAATGTTTGAAACGACTATGATGATGGATGGCTTCATTTATGCATATATTCTATTTATGGGTAGATAAATAACTTCTGGCTGGCTTGGTAAGTACGGTGCTACATTTGGTAAGATGCATACAGTTGAAGGGGGTGGGCCTGTGACATATTTTTCATAAACAGAGTAGCCATGTGTGACAGTTTCTGACAGAGAGGGAGGAAGGGGAGTCAAATTTGGTCAAAAAAGCATGAAATAATTTTTGAATGGCCCCTTACCAGTATTCCATGTTAGGCCTATCGCTAGAACTGTTGCTAAAACCCACAGCGTAAAGACCAAAAGAACGCCATTTATCAGCTTTATCTATCACAAATAATACATGTGCGTAGGCATGAACCTATAGATATAATTGCATAAACCTATAAATATAATTTAGGGGTGACAAAAAACATTCATCAACTGCATGCATACAAATGGCAATGTTATAGGCATGTATACATGTTATTAATATGAAGTGACATTAACAATGGCAATAACATAACAGCTGCCTGTAAACGTACACTGTAGAAAAAACAGAAATTGACAATGGCATGTCCACTGAGATCTAGAAACTACATGAGCCCATCAAATGACAAGTGACATATCGTATTCCACCTAAAGTGGAAGGAAATAGCAAGAACTGAAAGTAGAAATACTGAAATAAAAAAAATGCAAGGAAAAATGTTAAAAGTGAAAAGAATTTTGAAAAACAGTCTGCACTTGTCACAAATTTGCTGGCTTGCTTTTTTGAACCCACACGGACAAACAGTTCACCAATGCCAATTTTGATATGTGCCTGTTCAACTCGTTCTGAGATCGTCAGCAGAGCTTTGGCTGCATAAGCAGGTTTGATTTTATGCTGAGGGACAACAGCACTGAGTGTGCAAAGCTTCTTGCTTACTTGACTAACAGGGTAGGCAAGATTTACCCACAGGCAGTTTAAACTGGGTTGGGCAAAACCAGTAAAACCCGGGTACAACTGGGCAAAACTCATTTTTTGACTGCAAAAAGCACTAGTTGCATCAATTTATGTTATAACTTATAAGAATTGCTTTCTGACAAAAATTTGACATAATATGTTCATAAACAAATCTTTTAAACACCATGACAGCTAAAAAGGCACACACACTAATCAGCTTCAATGAACATTGTGTAATGTTAACCGCCTTGAAACATAACACTACAAACAAGAAAAATGAGCTAATGCTCATGAAACGTGTGAGAGCCTATAGCAGTTCCTGTTTGCAGGTAATCTTGGTCTATCTCCAGACATTTCATCGCAATTTTCACCCTTTTGCAGCCAAAAAATCCATAAAAATCAATACTTTTAGGGTTCAAGGTCATCGATGTTGACAGTCCTAAGAAGCTCGTTGCCAGCGCTTGTTATGATAAGCAGCATGTCTGTGCATATCTGCAACTATTTTCATGCTAGACAAGCCAACAATGGACAAATAACCACTTTTTAAAAGGGTACCCCTCTTTGATACCCACTTGCTCAACCCTCCTTGAGCCTAGAGTGTTCGGACTTAGACTGCTAAAATCTAGATTCAATGCTGAAAATTTCATATGCAGGTTGTTTTGGTCCATCTCTAGCCATTTTGGCGCAATTCACTCTTGAAATGCGTGTTGCTGCCTAAAATCGCAAAAAATTCACTAAAACCCCCTATTTTGGGGGTTCAATGTCATTCAAGATCATTGATGTTGACATTCCTAAGAAGCTCGACACCATTGTTTGTTATAGTAAGCAGATGCCTGTGCCTATCTGCAACCATTTTTACGTTAGACGAGCCAATAGCGGCAAAATAACGCCTTTTAAGGGGGTGCCCCTCTTTCACCCCCTCGTTTGTGGGGACCCCTTTTACCCAGCAGCATGAAATTTTGTCATGAAGCACTAGAAACTCTAGGCTTACCTAATGTAAGTTTTACCCAGTTTTACCAACTTTCGCCCAGTTTAAACCAGGTTTTACCGACTATTCTATTCATATGGTGAAAACCCAAACTCTCTATCTCACCTGGGCTTGTATTGGTACCAGGTCGTGACGAACAGGCGGATGGACTGAATTACCGTAGCTAATACGCGCTTTAGCTATGCTAGCTCTCGCGCGTAAAAATGCAAATAATCCACTAAGCAGAAACTGAAAAACAGTCAGCGATATGGGATACAAGTACAACTGCTTAAAGTTACAACTAGTCTGTAAGCAAGCAAAAGAGTTTGTATTAAATTTGTGTTAGCATCAAGTCCAAGTGGTGGTCTGGCTCAGTTGGAGTTACAACACTCTCAGGCCTGGTCAGTATTTGGATGGGTGACCATCTCGGTATGTAACCAGCCACCCAGGTCAACTCAGCCTGGCCATCCCTCCGTAGGTAGATGCAATGAGTACCAGCGAAAGCTGGGACGTAAACAGGCACACCGCGCAATGCACTAGCCCCGTATCCATGGTCTTGCAGTGTAAAAACTGGTGTCTGGCTGAGGGCTAAGGAAACTGAGATCAGCGCCGCCCAATGGGCCTTAAGAGGACTAGCACCAAGTCCAAAACTTCAACCTAAAATAATACTGCTGATCAACAGCGAAACATGAAAATGCTCAAAGTGTGGTCTGTATTCTAAGAACACTAAACAAACCAGCAAAAAAACTCAACATCAAACATCAGAACTGCTCAGACTAGCAAGCAAGACTATCATCAAGAGTTCACAGTCTGTCATGGTCCAATGGAAAACAACAGTTTTATTTCATTTTCCAGTTGAGTTCAACATTTCCACTCAAAATTATTAAAGGTACATCCTTACCATAAAATTATTTCTCAAAAAACTCTAATTAATCTTGACAATAACATTCTTGTAAATTATTTCCCAAATTTTTACAGCTTTGGCAACCACATCTACCCAACCCAGCAGCCTACCTCCTACATATAATGCACCACATTGTGTATTATATTTTTTTTTTATAGCCAGCAACAGAAGTCGAGAAACCTAATGTAAGTTTTACCCACTTTTGCCCAGTTTAAACCAGGTTTTACCCACTGTGCTGGGCAAAACCAATTTTACCTGGGTTAAATGCCAACCCTGTTGACTAACCCTTTGCACTGGATAAAACAAATATATCGATTTTAACTAATTTCCTGAACATGACCAAAGAGAGAAGTAGGATGGGCAGCAACCTTCTGTACTTAATGAGATGGCAAAACAAAACATCTGTTACTTAAAATACCCCTGTAGGCAAGAACCCACCAATTACCCAATGTGTTTAATTTGACTGCACACTGCCTTAGCTCCACTGAGGGTTAAACATGCTAACAGAGAATGAGGAAAATAAACAAGTCATCAACAAATAAACATCAAATAAGCAGCAACATTTCAGCAAAACAATAACTCATGCCAACATTTTTCACATAAATTCAATAGCACACGAACATTCAGCAGCAGTTAGTTTCATTTCAAGTACAGCAAAATTCAGGCAATAGCCAATAAATTAATAAAATTAGTTGAAAGTAATAAATTACCACCGTAAACATAACAAGGCTACAAAATCATCACTGTGTACTGTACATGATACACACCTAAATTATTCACTTAAGAAGTTTCATAATTCAACCATCACTACGTGACATACAGCGTTTGCAATATGTTACAAAATGATACAATATGTTACAATATGTTATGCCTTTTCAATAGATCATAATGTCAATGCAGATTAATAAACAAACACTAACTATATTGAATATAAATTATCATTACTGGTATGAATTCATAAAACTTCCTTATTTTCATGATCACAATGTAAACAGCTATGATTCTGACAGGAATCATGCTAACAGGACACCCATCAGCAACATTCAGAAAACAATTATCATTACCACGAAAGTCAAAACCACACTAGGTGATCATTACACACTACAGGGTGCGGCAAAAAAAGTAGCCCCCTAAAGTTTTTTGCGCTTTTAAGCAAACGTTTGGAATTTTAATTCGAAATTTTACAGATTTATTTACTCAAACGTTCTACATCTAACTGCCACGTGAAATATGAATCTGTTGAAAAATGACAAAATTGTAGGCTTTTGAACATGACTGCCTACCGATTTTTTTAACATTAAAAATGTTCAGGCTAAAAATGCTATTTAATTTTCAAAAACTGGTTACCACGTTACTGCCAATGACGTCACAGTGACGCTTTGACAAACAGTAATTTATTTTGTTTATAAATTATTACTAAATTGTCGTTCTTTTAAAGCAATCGCTGGCTGCCCATGGGATTCATCTTCCAGCAGGACGGCGCACCAGCACATGAGGCGTGCAGCGCACAGAATGGGCTGCGGCCTGCAGGCCAACGGGCTGTCCAGATTTCATCACAAAGAACCAGTGGCCTCCAAATTCGCCGAATATAATAAATCCAGTGGACTATCACATGTGGCGTGCAATGTTTGAGGCTTACCGCAAGCTTAAAACAAAGCCGAAAACAATCGCTGAACTCAAGGAATCGCTTCAGGTTATCTGTGGCAACCTACCACAAGGACCGATCAACAAGACAATGAAAGACTTCTCAAATTAAGTGACTGAAGGCTTGTCTTGGAGCTTAGAGCTGTCGGTGGACTCTTCAAACATTCACAGTGACGATGAAATTCTGGCATCTGATCATTAGTTAACTGTATTGTTTGACTTGTTTCAGCGATGTTCTTGAACTGGTGTTGTGGCTTAAATATTTTTAACGCTGAAAAATCGGTAGGCGATCATGTTAAAAAATCTATAACTTTGTTACTTTTCAATGGAATCAAATTTTATTTGGCATTTAGCCGTAGAACAATTCCGAAAATAAATCTGTTAAATTTCAGATTAAAATGCTAAACGGTTGCTGAAAACAGCGAAAAACTTTAGGGGGCTACTTTTTTCTGCCGCACCCTGTAGAGCTCACAAAGATTTATAGCATTTGCAAGGAATATTTCATATGTAAAATATTCCTTGCAAATGTGTAAGGAATATTTTACATATGACCACAACCTAACACATGGAAGCACAGATGATTTTACAAATAACCTGAATGTGACTAGTGCTGAGAAGTTCTATAACCTACATTAAATGATTCAGAAATCAACCTCAAAAGTACTTAGCTGCATTGGCTGCAAATGCAAAATCTCGTTTTTATCTCTTCGTCTTATAATCCGCAACAAAGACAAAGTTTTTTCAACCACATTCTGGAACTTAATGCCTGTAAAAATAGAAGACAGTTTAAGAGACTGAAAACTGACACTGCATTCAAGTAGGCTATTAGAGTTATGAAAACTGTACCCAGTATAGTGTCCTATTCGATGCAGAATTAATGCAAATGTTCTTGTATCATTCAGTTCCCTCAAATTAACTAAAACTGTGTCACATGAAACGTTTGCATTGAGTAGCAAAAGTGGACGTGCATGAGTGCTACTTGGTGCTGAAAGCATGAGGATGGGCTGGTTACGGAGTCGGTGAATTGCTGTGTGTGCAAGCAGTGTTGGCATTGGCATTACGTGACTTGCTCTCGGACCTGAGATCGAAACGGCAGACTCCAGTAGAAGATAATGTCTAAAGAACGCCCTCTTGTTGTCAAGTACCCCTTCATTCAGACCTCGGTTGTCATCACCCTGAAGTCTGCGATCCAGCATAACTTCAAAGCTGCCTTCTGTCTGACTGCTGGCTCCCGACGGTTGTGACAGCAACAAGGACAGCCGGAGCTGATCATCTTCAATGAAAGCAGCAGCAGTTGCTGGATAGTAATTAGCTTCGATTGGAAATGTGGAGAAGCGCCGACGTTTCATCATATGGAAACCGTTCTGATCGGTGAAAAAAGTGTCTCCACTTCGAACATCACTGTTCAACCGTAGAACAAGTTCCTTATCATCCAGGGCAGTCAAGTCAACAACCGTGTTAAGTTCAACTGCAGCTGCCAGGAGACAATCACAGTGGACTATGCGAGCACAGTGAGTAACAAAAGATCGCACAAGACGCACTTCAGTAAACAACGGACCAGAAAAAACTTTCATCAAAATTTGCTGTTTCTCCCTATAATCCTCAGCCGGTCCAGCAGGTGAAAATATATAAGCACCACTACGACGGGGAGTGTAAAACAAAAACTGCAGACTAGACAACCGAGTGATTAAGTGATTCTTCTCTTTCAGCTGTACCGATTTTAGAAGTCCTGTCTGAAGTGAAAATGATGCTCTCAGGTAAGCATTCTCAAACACAATATCTTGCTGTTTGATTGAACGTGATACAGTGTACACAGTACTGTTTGCAGTTGTACTGCATCCTGTAGATGAGTCTGTAGCCGGTGAAATATCAAAAGAAGTTATACTAAGTGGTGGTAAAGCAACAATAAATGACAACATGTAAGTAATCATTTCTTCCTCATCTGTACTTTCAACTGGAGCAGGTGTTATCTGACTGACAAGAGGCAGCCCATAATGGTCAGTGACACAAACATGTTGATGATTGACAATCAAGTGGATCAACTCGTGTCGTTTATGAACAATATTGTTGAACACTTGTAACCTGACACCTGCATGAGAAACATGAATTACGTGTTCATTTGGTGACAACATACGTGCACTCAGTGGATCCAGAACGTTAACAGGCAGATCTGTTGAGGATTTATTACTTAACAGAAATCCAAAAGCAGAACGCATGACATCTTTGGACATCTGCAAACCATATGCAAGCCGAAGTTCGTAGTCTTCAGCAACATAGAAACGAGAAGTCCCGGTTATACCGTCATGGTGTTGAAACAAAGCAAGGTTTCGGCGACTCTTCACAAGACTGTCGATACTCATACTGCGCCCATATAAGCTTTCCACATCAAGAGAAAGTGCCAATGTGTGCAGTATCTCAGCGCTTCTCAAATATACCTCCAAGTCTCGACAGAGACCTTTTGCAAATGGTCGTGTGCTGAAGTAGCCAGTCCAGAATTCATCATTTTGATCGGTGTATGGAAAAAAGTCACCTGTAAGAGACGAAAATTCGCCAGCAGATTGTTCACGTTTGCCCAGTTTCACCATTGCTCTGTTTACTTCTCTAAAGTAATCCTTAACAGTTCCAAAACGAGCATGAACATTCCATTCAGTCTTTGAGTTCATATGATTGAACAACCTCATGTAATTTTTGAACTGCTGATCCCACTCTATATTGTGATCATACCGGAAGTCATCTCCTAATGGCACAAGTACAACATTGTGAGGATAAAGTCGAGCTTTTAACTGGTACTGCCTTAGCAACAATTTTGACAGGCGATCAACATTACCGGAATGAACTGTCACTGCTCGTGCCTCACTTGGTTCTCCAGTGATCTTCCTAAAGTCAAACTGCAAACATACTTTTGGATCTGGTCCACATGAGTGTTTGATATTGTACAGCATATATGGCATCACCAGTGTCCTTATTTCATCAGCTGTCGTGGAATTCCACATTGTGCGCCAAAAAAACTCCAGAGAATTTCTGGACTGAAGGTACTGTTTCACTGCACTATGCACACGAAGTATCACCATGTGTTTGAAACCAGCAAGTTTGTACAAATGTGCCTGAACTGCAGAATACCCAAACTGATCAACGGACCATGTATTTGACGGATAAAAAGCAATATTGTTTTTCAGAAACTGGTGACCTTCAATCATCTGGTCTATCAGTGCGAAATAATGAGGATTTGCCTCATCAGGCACAACCCAGCTTCCACCAACAATTTCTAGCTGCCCACTCTTAAGCAACTGTTTCACAATAAGACGTTTCTTGAAACTTAATTCACTCCACCACATTGAGAAAAACACAGTTTCTGCCCAAACAAAAGTCATATTCCGATACAGCTGGAGCTTGTCAAGCATGTACTCAAGTGTTTGCTTTGTCTGCTCTTCGAAATAACCATCAACAGTTTTATGCCATCCAGGATCACTGTGAGAATGTGGTACAACAATAACTTGTAAAGGCAATCCTGCTGACAGTTCTTCAAAACTTGGCCGAAGCGTTTCCTGCGCATGCACTCCAAAACGACGTTCGCGATCAACGATATTTAAAATATCTAACGTGTCAATGTCAGCATATGATTGAAAGATCGCGTCAGGAGATTCTATTGCTGAATGCAAGTAAGATCTGGTCGACTGTGACAGTGCAGCAGTTGTCTGAGGTGGAAGCGACCTCGGCGTTAATAACGGCGACAGATGCTGCTTGTGCGTTGACAACCCGTGAAGTTCGTTAGGTCTGTGTGTAGCATCGCTATCGTATACAAGAACCGTCTGGTGTGTCCGTGGTCGAAATCTATGCCAAATGGTATACACCAACAGCAAAACCAAAGTCGTGCCAGCAACTACTGACACGCGTAAAGAAAATTTCATCGTAGATTCTTTGCAAGACGTTCCGACATGAACACAATCACTCAAATCAAAACAATAAACAAACTTCCCACAAAGAATATATAATTAACGTAACCTGACAAACAATACACAGATGGAGTCTGCAGGCGCAGGCCGAGTTTTAGATTGCCTTATGATTGCTAAATATTTTTAAAACTTCAATAAGATCAACTTGTAATCTTCCTGATTTGATTTATGCAAGCGTTTGAAGTGCAAAATTAAGTGCTGGTGTGGTAACTGTGTGAATAGCTTCGTTTTTGATGTCCTAACTAGGTTCGGTTAGTTCATAGGTAAGTATATTATAAATATGCAAATTTATGAAATAGAACTACCACGAAAAGCAAATTTGCTAGTATATTGGCCCAATACAACAAAACAAAACTCTTTCGAATTTTTTTATCTGCCGTGCCGTCAGCAGAAGTCAAAACTATTAAAACTATTATTAATTATTATTACCAGCACATTTATCTATCTATTATTATATCTATGGTATGCCTAACATGTTAGGCCATCATAAACGCAGCTAATGTGATTGCAAACCAATAACGGGTAAGGTCAAGTTTTGCTAAAAATTATGTCTAAGACCAAGGTCTTGACTTGACTTCCGTCTAAGACCGAAGTCAAGACCAAATCAAGTGAGAATATACAACGTTAAAACTTAAAAGAAGGACTTGGCTTGACCAAACGATGTCAAAGTTCGTTATTTGAGTATAATCTTTACTTTCGTCAGCAAAAAAACTGCAAAATAAAGTGCGGTGTCTGATAATAGACATTCTGCTACTTACTATCTACTGGCATTAACGGAGCAGACAACAGAAGCGTCAGTGATTACGTCCTCGCTGGCACAAATAGTGCACAAAATTCCTTTAATATCCATATAAGGGCCATATAGGCAAACAAACTAATATTGCGCAAATCACCCAATTAATATAAGCCCGGAAAATTTCTATAATGTTAATTTAACTATCGTATTATTGCAGTTATTCAACCATTGCGTACAAAAGATGGACGACCCCAAACACAAGTTAAGTCGAAAGTCGACACTAAAGTCTAAGCCCAGCTCGCAGATAAGTCCAAAGTCAAGACTTTCGTCTAAGACTTTAGACTAAAGTTTTAGCGAATCTTGACCTCACCCACTATCTAACAAACGTAGTAGTATGCCATACTGGCCAACTTCATATTCCAGTTTAACAGCAAAGCCTAATGTATATTGTAGAACAGATATAGTACTAGTGCACAGAGAATATAATTAGCTGAAACTGAATACACTGCAGCAATCACACAAAAAAGGATAAAAGGCAGTAGCACAATAGAACATCACTTTAAAAAACCTTTAATGGCATACACCACATCCACTTATTGCCTACTACAATAAATGCTGACAAATAAAACATGTTAAAATTGAAAAAATACAGACGTCATTAAGTGGGGAAAAGTAGCAAAACAAGTATAATTAGCAGGCTTTCGAATGACACTGAAGCTGGCATAAATAATGTTTCGATTATTCATGCACGATGTGGTGTAACACTTCCACTCCCTAACTCGATTATGTGATGAATAGTTAAAATAAAATCAACTAGCCCAACGTGAGTCCGCCCGGCGCCCTAAGTCCGACTGGGGGGTTAATTCAGGGGGGCTGAAAATTCCCCAGCAGAAAAGTCACGTGGCCCGAAGTCAAATGCATTAGCATACGCAGAACGCGCATTGTCGACTTAGGGTGGATCAACACCTATGCCTGCAACTTTTTTGTTAGTAGACCAAAGTTAACCGAATTTTTTTTGCTGAACCCAGCGGGGATCACTGTCAATCAAGTTTGTTTCTGACTTGATATCTTGATCGGTTTCTAAGGTATTCGCGGTCAAACTCGAAAGTTGTCCGATATCGAGCCAAATTTTCGAATTTTTGGTCCTCCCAAATTTCTGTGGTGCAGGCCCCCAAAATTTTTACGTATGTGGTCATGCCCACCTTATGGCACGTCATGTGGCAAAGTATCGTGGTGCTACTCCCACTACTGCCAAAGTTGTAGGTGTGGATGTGCTAAATTTTAAGCTAATTTTTGACTCCCTTTAAAAAATTGTAAAGGGGATGCCTGTCCCCAGTGGAAGGTGCGCTAGTAAGACTTGGTAAGACTCTAGTGCGTGTAAAAATTTGAGGGCGCAGCACCCTTTAAGAGCCGAAATATGGTCTCCCAAAAAGTCGATTTGGGTGGGTATAATTACTCCTCCAAATCTCCAAAATTTCTGGACCAATGTTCACCAAACTTTTTTGCTGAACACGGGAGGAATCGCGGTAGATCACATTCTTGTCCGATTTTGAATATTTTCATCCATTCCAGAGATATTCGCCGTCAAACTTTGAAGTCGACCGAAATCTGGCTAAATTTTGCATGATTTTGGCCCCTAAAATGTTTTTGGGGAGGGCCTCCGAAATTTTGGACTGACATTATAAAATTTGGCCTAGGTCTGATCAGTGAGTGAGTAGGGTTTAACGTCCCACCTGACACAGTATAGGTCATTTCGAGGACGGCCTTTCCAGGCAGAATGCACACAAACACATAACAATGGAACAGTAAGTTTAACCTTTACAGAAACACAAACACGCAAAATACAAAAAAAAGAAGCTAAAACTAAAATTGTAAGAACTCTATTATAAATGGGCATATGTAATTAACATAATCACAGTTCTAATAATCTTCCCTGTTATCCTCCAGACAGACATCAATGTGACAATGCTGTCTATTGGAGGACAGGGGGCAAGGTCTGATCACCATACAAAATTTCACGCCGATCGGCCGACGCATCTCAGAGATCTTGCGATTGAAATAAATAAAAAACATCTTGAGTAAAACATAAGCCCACTACGCAAGCTATCGCTTCCGGGCAGACTAATAAATAAAATGAACTTTTGTCATGCTAACGAAAAATAATACATCAGCTGGCTGACATGAAGCATGTCTGAGCTGTAAAAAGATCAGCAGCATCAACGTTTATCTAATGTTTACCTTCATGGACTGAGCAACGAAACCTTAAGTAACTGCAGATGTTATTGTAAGGTGGTCAAATCAACAAACAGAAAGCATATCAAACACTTGAACCGAGCAGCAGAAGAAATTGGGGTACAATATCAGCTGTATATTTTGCTAACGCACATACATTCTACGCCATAATGATGACACGATGAAAACACTCAAGGTACAGTACATGTTAGTTCATCAACAGCCGTTCGGCAGCTGCAAATTCTGGCAGCGCGTCACATTTTGCAAGCCACTGACGCACATTATCAGGAACTGCTGCGGCGAGACGACGTTGCTTTATGGTCGACCATATAACAATGTCAGCCAGTGACAGCCCATCACTTCCCACAAACCATTTCTTCCTAGCCAGTAGCTGGCCGAGTGACTTGACAGCGCTGGGCATGTCACAGTTGCTATGCAGAAGTACAGCTGCGTAGTCGAGGAGACTGTCGATTTGCGTCGCTCTGACAATGTCGCTGTCGACGTCGTCATAGCGAGGTGTCAGCAGACGTGCCAGGTAGCGTGCGATGTTTGCTTCACCTACGACTGGTGTCTGCTTACCCGGACTAACCATCAGCGATGCACCACGTTTGACTGACAAAAACAGCATGCATACATTCACTCATGCCGCACCACAGTTGTACAGATGGCACATAGCATGACGGATACATTGTACAGATACTATGCTGAACCCAGTCGAAATACACTGTGTCTCAAAAAAACTGGGACCACATCAAAAGTGATTGTAAGTTGGATTCAGGCTCACAAAATTAAGCGAATTTTTTACCAAAAAAATTTTTAAGCCAATTCTACGTAAAAGCTGAAATTTTTAAGAAAAACTGCTGTACAGTTGCAGAGATATGCCCTTTTAAACACAAGCACCTACAAACTCGAAATTACCGAAATGAAAAACTCTCTACGTCCTGCTCAGTCAGCATCTTCTTCCAGCTATTCGTAACATTTCTGGATCTGAGTGTTTTACATTTCAGCAAGACAACGCCCCAGCGCATTGAGCCAGGGAAACAATGGAGTTCTTGTCCCGCAATACTCCTGATTTCGTTGCACCATCGTTATGGCCGCCAAACAGCCCGGACTTAAGCCCGGTTGACTATCAAGTCCAGCAGTGCATCTACCAGAGCCGGATTCACAATGTGGAACAGTTGAAAAAAACTCTGATCGAAGAGTGGCACCATTTCCCACAGGGAATCATTGACAATGCCATCAAGCAATGGCGTGTTCGATTGAGAGTGTGTGTTCGTGAAAACGGTGGCCACTTTGAGAACAAACTGTCCGCCTAACTGTGAGTCAAACCGGTGCTGCAAGTGACGTCCATATTGAAAACGTTAGTACAACAGTCATTTTTTAAACATCTTTATCTCGTAAACAGTATGAGGAATTTTGTTGAAAATTCACAATTTATGGGGAATAAGTCATAGTTAACGTGGCAAAAAGGATATGCCATTAAGACCAAAAATAACGTAGTTGTTGCCATGTGTATAGGGGTCCCTGTTTTTTTGAGACACAGTGTATATTGCACACAATGTACAAACTCACAGTTTCTGTGTATAATACATAAGGAAAGCATACATGATGGCACTACCAATGTTACAGTTACAGCCTACAGTTTTTATGCCAAAACTTCTAGTACTTTATGCATGCCGGTTCACGAGATACCACAGCTTGTAATGGAAAAATCATCTCCACGCATGAGATTGAGTAAACTAACAAAGCATCAAAGCCAGTTATTCACAATCACTGTTATGCTAAGTTATTGACAGCGAAATAGAAATAAAATTCAGGGTTGTGCATAACAATATCAAAGTGAACATGCCGGCTCAGTGATGACATGGCGTGCGACCATTCGCCTAGCAGTACTACACAGTAACCCTAACTCACGACCATATTATTAGGGATAGTAGAAAGTCACAGCAAAAATGGCAAAAAAACACAGCAAGCGAAAATTGCAAAAATCACGGCAAAGAAATGGCATCAAATCACGGGCCTGAAGACAGTCTATAAAACTCAACATCTAGCACTGACAACCATCAATACATGCAGTGGAAGGTTTTTCCTGCGAAATTCTGTCGCTGCAAAGCATTAAAATACATATTTTTACGATGATGTCACGCTCACATATTAAGCTAGAAAGTAACAAAAGCACATGGACTTTGGTAGCAAAGGCAAGAATAAATATTTTTGTTTTAAAGTCATACGATAAACTTCAAGTATGCTGATTAAAACAAAACATTTTTGTAAAAAATGCAAAAATCATGGCATTTTGGCTAAAAACACAGCATTTTGGCAAAATCACGGCATTTGATGAAAATCAGTTTATGTGATTTCCGTGTTGCCGTGATTTTCTATTATTATCATATTATCTGAAACTTGGCACACCGGTTATTAGTTTTTATTACCATCTCAGATGGGTTCTCCCTAATTTTGGTTTTCTTACACCATTTCATTTTCCAGTTGAAAGCCCGCATGTGTCAGAACAAATGGATGTAAGAGTAACAAAAAGTAATGCGGCACATTAATAATAGTAAACACATTGCCATAGACAACGAGGTTCTTCAGACCTCACAGTCCACATTCAATGAGTCTGGTACGTTATCACTAGTGATGAGCAATGCAACATTGTAATAATGTACCATTAATATCTATTAGTCATAATATCACAAAAGTTGGCTAAACTACAAAACCATCACATACCATCTTTCCAGATAATGGAGAGTCCAAGTTGGAAATGATTGCGATTTGCCACCGGCACAGCTTGGCAATCGAAACTGCCAGTCAAATCCGGAACAGTTAAATTTATGACAGATGAGTGCACGAAAGAATGCAGCAAAACACGTTTCTGCTGTGCCAGCATACGATAGAGAATGAACACCGACAGAGGCGGTGATGATGGGCTGGCACTGATCGCAACATCACTGATGATTTCATGTGAAGAACATTGCGACACGGACTTCAAGGCAGTTTCCTGAAACAAACAGAATACAAGACTTGCTTGATTCATGCTGCAAATACTCAAACTACATGCACAGACTTGTTAGTGCTCATATGGTCCTTCAGGCCACGACATTAAAACCTGATGATGTTTACTGAAACGTTGACACGTTAGTTACCTTATTCACCTTTATACAATGATAAAAATTCATGTGACTTTTAAACAAGTTCATAAAAAAAACACCTCACAGATCTTGCCACTAATCCTTTGAAATACCTTCCAAACCTGATCCTTAGCCAAAAATTTAGCATATGACACAATCAAAATCTAGACTCATTACAGCTAACAACAAATAACTTTGACCTAGGTTAACATATTGTTTAACTGTGCTTAACGGAGCTAATTAAGAAATTCACTGAAATGCAGCCTCCAAAGAACAAGAAATTTGAGCTAATGCTCACGAGATGCGCGAAAGCCAATAGCAGTTCCTGTTTGGAAACTGTCAGCCTATCTCCATCCATTTCGTCACAGTTCAAAATGTGCTGCCGCCGAAGATCGCAAAAATCAATAAAAACCCCTTATTTCGGAAGTTTAGGGTCTTTCAAAGTCATCATCTTGATACGACTGAAAAGCTTGTCACTAGTGCTTGTTGTGATAGTAGCATGCCAATGCCTATCTGCAACCGTTTTCACAAAAGACTGGCCAACAACGGTCAAATAACGACTTTTATGGGAGTACCTCTCTTTGATGCCCTCGTGCGCAGGTTTTCTTTAATGTAAAAAAATCGAGAATTGCACCGTTGAAATCTACATTCAATGCTGAAAATTTCATATGCAGCTGTTCTATGTCTATCTCAATTGGTTTCGGCACAATTTGCTCTCAAAATGTGTCTTGCAGCCCGAAATCACCAAAAAATTCACAAAAACCCTATTTTAGCATTCAAGGTCATCCAAGGTCATTGAATTTGGTGGCAATTGACAGCTACTGTACAACTTCCTATTAGTGATTAATAGTAACCTAGGCCCTATCTCACACCGTTATTGAGATACAGTGACTTATTGGCTAAAAATCACAAATTTTTCCCACCCCCTCTCATTTAGCACCCTCACTCCTAAAACTAAAGTCTTCCAAGCAGCCAACGGTGAAAATTTGGTGATCCTAGCTTGCACCGTTTTTGACTGATCCACCAGTGTGATTGACGGACAGACAGACGAACAGACAGACAGAATTGCGATGGCCAAGACGCGCTGAAAGCAGTACCTGCTTTTGCACGTAAAAAGCAATGACATAACTAAATTGTAGTTAATATAAAAACAAAAAACTGCTTACACATGCAGTCTGTGGTACACTGTGCAAAAGATCAGCTTCATTGACCATTTTCTGCATTTTCACCTGCAGTTGATGTAAATGCATCAGAATTCTCTCCTGTCTCTCCTCGAGTGCCTTTACAGCTGCTGCAACTGACATCTGCTCAGTTTCCTTCCAACAGAAACAAGTAACATCACAAAAGTCAAACATCCCAAATAACATTTAACACACTAAACAGACTGAACTAATATGGCACTGAATTACAAACATCATTCATAACATGTATTTTTGGAAAAAGAAAAAAGTATATGGCTGTAAAGAGTGCTACTGAGTTAATACTTAAACCAATTACTGATAGCGATACCTATAACAACTTGCTATGAGGCGACGAATCTTCAAGCTCTGTGGGTAGCACAGCAACTGTATGATACTGTGTAGTGTGTATATAGAGTCAGATGCATCTTAGTCCATCCAATGACTTCAGCAGTGTGTAGATGATCAACAATTTAATGATACAGGCATGATACATGGAACTTAGTCAACAGATGAATGGTTACAAAACCGAGGTTCGATTGTCATGCAATGTTTCTGCCAACCCATGGACTCACCTGGGGTATTAGATATAAACCTGGGATAACATAACATCGTTTGATCTTCTAATGAGGTGGGAATACATTAGGGTTTCAGTGGTGGTGTTGGTGTCAGGTTCAGTGGCATCTACTTCCATTGAAAACTATGCTCAAAGCATATTACATTTCTTAAGAGGAGGGGCAACTTTTAAGACTTTAGCAGGGGCAGTTATCATCTCACCAGAATGTTCTGTGAGGTTAAAAATGTACCAAATTTACTGTCAACCAGGGCTCTCTGCGAACTCTGCTGGGGCAACTTACAACACTTGCCAGACATCACCCTTCAATCGACTGAGCAGAGATACTCATTACCCCCTCTCAATTCGACATCCGCAGCGCCTGAGCCTCTTCTTTCCTTGGAAAATTTTCTGCATGCGTCCATGAGTACAGAACGACAAACGCCGTCATCTGTCACTGAAAGGATTGGAACACTTGACTACGTTTGAAGTGAAAGGGGTTGAACACGGGGCTTACGCATCAAAGAGGTTGTGCAGTGTGTCCAGGAGAGACAAACGCCCCTGGTCAGGTTACACAGACGCCCTAAATCCCGCCTAGTTTTTCGCGCTCACCAGATTCGTCACATTGGTCTGCGATTGCGTCATCGCCATCACTTCGGCGCCGTAAACGCTACTCAACTTGTACATGCAGCCTGGTAATTCTATCGGCATACTGTTGTCATAATACGGTCTTACATTATACATGCCCGTAGACAACGGCCCATTACACACACTACTCTCATTCGACATTTTAGTAAAATTATTTTCCCTTGAGCACTGTTGGCGTAGAATACCTAAATGCTGAAAATTAAAGCTGTGCAAGTCGGAATTCGTTTAAGCTCGAGTACTCATTCTGATTTCTGAAAAGTATTTTAACGAGTACTTGGGCGCATGACAGAATACCGTCGAAAGTATACATACAAAACAAGAGTAATGCAAAACCAACATCCACTTCTATTTAAGTATGTTTTAGTGACAACTATAGCATTGTGACTCGTCTGCATTACTTTAATTATAAACGACTCTTGAGCGTGCAGTAAAAAAATTGTGGTAAACTAGAAGTTACCTCGAGCGTCGACTGTTCTACGGCATTAGTGATTGCAATCCCGGGCAGAGCTCCCGTTAGTGATTCAAGAGTCGGGCGTACGTACGTCGGGGGTGTTAAATTTCGACGTATGGTTACGTCGGGCTTCAAAATTTTGGCGTAACAGTTTACGCCGGAACCCATATTTTTGGCCGTATGCATTATAATGAAGGCCACACCTCTCAATGCTGCCAAAGCAGAAAGCTAACAACTACCTAATGAAGCTGAAATAAATAAATGGTCACCAATCTTTCAGTTCGCCGAACTGACCGTTGCACTGATCGTCAGATTTAGTCCCATCACTCCCATGTTTTATTGTAACGCCGCTCCGTTAAGTCAGCTTTCTATCTAACGCAACGCATGCAACGAAAGCAAAAAAGTAAGTAACAAACGCAACGAACGCAGCAAACGCAAGTGTCGCAACGACCCAAACGCAAGAATAGAAACGATGTCTTATTGTCTGCCGATATTGTTGAGTTGCGTCCGTTGCGTGTATTGCGTTTGATGGAAACTAGCCTTTACGTTTTGTGATCTCGCGAGATTCTCCGTGAGCACGTGGTCATGTAAACACGCCGGTTGGCCGCCATTTTCGTTGTTGACATTGCGACAATAACAACAACAAAAACAATCCTCATCGTCTACGAGGTGGCTAGTTCGGGTGTTGAGCGATCGGTATGAATTCGATGCGAAAAGATTCGCTGGAAATGTATGCACTGAAAGCGCTCAATCATCCGCAGTCTGCACGTCGATCTTCGACAACGTCGACAACGAATGGGACGACGCTGGCGCGATTCGTCAACGATGACCAGACAGAGTTTCTGATGCGCCAGACACGGGTGACCGTTGGGCGCTCAAGTGCTAAAAGTGCAGCTGATGTCGACATGGGCGACTCGAGCTTCATTTCGCGCAACCACCTTGAAATCTACCTCGACCACGATAAATTCTTTGTCCTGGTGACCGGCAAGAACGGCATCTTTGTGGATGACATGTTTCACAGGAAGGGTTCACCTCCAGTGGAGTTACCGCCAATGTATGTGCATAATTCAGCTTATTTATTCTGTTAGGTAAAAATTCACATTAGCTCTGCCACCCTAGATTGCTTCAGAAATGACTGAAATAGGTAGAATTAGTGTTATTATGCATGTTTCAGACTAATTTAATTATGGGAAACTGCAAATAATTGGCTACTGAGGTAATTGGAACTTTCGTACCTGAGAACTTTCGTTCCCGGGAGCGAAAGTTCCATAGGTGGAACTTTTGTTCCTTGGAACTTTCGTTCCCTGGAACTTTTTCTCAACATCAAAATTAGCATGGAACTTTTGTTCCCTAACATTGATTGGTTAGGTCTATACTGTACACAATTTTTTACACGTTTTTTTAATTACAGCCATGCTGTAGGCGTCGATGGTACCAAGTTCCTGAGGATGAAAGTTCGGTAATTGTTTAGAATAACTACGCCACCTTAAACGGCTATGTACATATATGACAGTAATGTGTACCTGTAGAGTGACTTTCCTTATGCATGTTTTTTTAGTTAACATCTTCTTGGTGAATAGTGTTAGTTACCTTTTGATGACCGATTATAAAATTTAATGTAAAAAATTTATTGTAAACTCAGCCAAATTAGCTGCTGCTTTTATTAATGCCACTGATGCACGTCTTGTTGAAATGCAAGGTGTCAGTTGCGGTTTCCAAGCACGGAGATAAAGTTGGTGTTTGAAGCGCTGGTGAGCCCTGAGATGGCTGCAACATTGCCAGCACAAACAAACTGCCGCGAACTCATTGTCGATGATTCCAGTTCACGTGACTCAGTGGCGACCGACGAAGACACAACCAGGCAAGATTCATTCTCCTTGCTTAACCGTGTGCAGTATGTGCACTGCTTCTGTGACTTATAGTAATGGCTTTGTTATGTCCTGTAAAGCCCAAATTCCATTACGCTGACTCACCGAAACTTCCCCGCCGGGAAAGTCATGGACACAAATCACGAAAGTCGTGGGCACATACCATCTTGACATGTTGAGATGTTTGCGAAAAAGTTTGTGACGAGTCCGCAACAAACCCGTTTGTGTCGCTGTAATGGAATTTAGTCTATTACAATGCACGTGGAAAGTCGAAAGTCGACGACAAAGTCGGCGGACTTTGTCGAATTGTCGCGGACACAAATCATGAAAGTTGGAGACCTGCTTTGTGTCACGGATGTTCGTGATTTGTGTCTGCTGCAAAGTCGGCGTAATGGAATTTGGGCTTAACCACCCAGATGTACTGTGTAGGCTTGAAAACATGTAGTCGACAATGTTGACCAAATTGAACATGGCATTGGCAGCTATACATTTTTCTCAGGAATGGGGAATGGGTAACATCTGTGCATCTGAAACTGCCGTGAAAAATTGGAAAATCTCTTGTTTCATGCTGTTTGTGAATGTGGATAGTATGGACAACGAACTAATTGGTGTTCAGGTGCTTAGAAACAAAACGTGTTTGAGAACGAATCTTAAGCAACACCGTGTAATGTTATATTGATTGTCTGACTGATTGACTGACTGAGATGTGGTCATTTTGAAGAGTGAACTGTGTGCATTGCAGCTGTGCCAATGCGTATGTGGAAGAGTCAACATCGGATATGGTGGATGAGAGCTGTTTGACCACGGAAGTAGTTCCAATATCACTGGAGACAGAGGAGGTCTGGGTTCCTCCGGCTTATCACAAAGACCCCGAGGTCATTCCTGTGCCCCCGCCAGTGCCGGTGCCTGTTGTCAAGGCTATGTCATCCACAATGAAGTCTGCGCCTGTAATGAAGGCTGCAGGGAGTCACACTGGCCACACCGGTGGCCGTCCATTGACAGTGAGCAGATCGCCCAGAGATGAGGCCAAGCCTCCGTACTCATACGCACAGCTGATTGTCCAAGCCATCATGTCCACCGTTGACAAACAACTGACGCTCAGTGGCATCTATGCATATATTACGCATAATTATCCATACTACAAGTTATCAGATAAAGGCTGGCAGGTATCAGGCAGCTCATTTTGTGACTTGATTTTGCAAATTATTTGTAGTAAGTTTTTATTGTATCATTAGGAGTTAATTAGTGTGATTTATTTATGACAATCTTTAGTGTCATTACAATAGTCACATAGTGCTGCATTAGTTCCATTTGATCTTTGTTTTAGTTTTGATCATATTCGTCTGTTTTGTGTCATTTTATGCTGTAAAAGCATAGATTGGCACATATTTCACTCTCATGCTATGGTAATCATGTGCTTATACCAACATAGTCAAATTGTTCATGTTGAAATGTGTAATTCTGTAATGAAGTACATTGTTTTTCTAAGTTAGCATTACTGGTAATACAATTGTCTCAGTCTTTTGAAAAGCCCTTCAACATTGCAAGTGATTTCGATATTTTCTAAAAATAAATGTTTATAAAATTTGCTAAGTAGCCAAATATCACCTGCTAGTGGGGCAGCACAACAGTGTAGTGGTATACTTAATTGTGTTGATGTGTGAAATTTTGTCGCAGAATTCTATTCGGCACAATCTGTCGTTGAACCGATACTTCATCAAAGTGGCACGGTCGCAGGAGGAGTCTGGCAAGGGGTCGTTTTGGCGTATTGATCCAACATCTGAGGCCATGTTGGTTGAGCAGTCATTCCGTCGTCGCAGGCAAAGGTCGTCTGGTGTTTCTCTTTCTTCGCAGTACCTCAAGGCAGCAGCTGCTGGCTCCGAACTTTCAGCTTCCAGGTGATGAAGCATATTCTATAAGTGTTATATATTTTTTTTTTATGTGATAAACAGTATGCAGTGTTCTATGAAAAGTTGTTAAGTTTCATTACTACATCGTAGGCTGACCAATATGCTGTGTTTTTCAGTGTAATATGCAACACACAGTTGCAGCCACACTTGTCATTAAACAATTTTATCTGTAACGACAGTGCTCTTATAATGTAGGCCATATTATGCAAATATGCATCTTGATCATCTGTTTGTTCGTATCCTATTTGGAAATAAGAAGGCATGGAGATCCCATTCTTGTGAATGTTTTCCTCTATTGGAGTAACCAGTATGTCAATTTCTTTTCAGTTGAAAAGGTGAAAGCTGAAAATCACTGCATGTTGTAGATATGTTGTGATTTAATTTACTGTCAGTGCTAAAGACACTGACAATTTTTCCTTTATTCGTATTATGATGGTGGCACTCTGTACTAGACATGTTCTTTTTTGTACTTGGTCAGATTCTAATGTTCTGTACATGTGAATTAACTGTGTAGAGTTGGCAGTAGAGCTGATGATAGGTTCTCATTGGAGGGAGATGATGAAGCAATGGACAGCTCGTTAATCCAACAAGCTCAGACTGTTTACGTGTCTGAGTTGCCGCCGACGACCGCTGCCGTATCCAGCCACCGACTCCAGAATTTCAGGTGGACGGCTGGTGCACTGAAGCAGGAATCCGGTTTAGGTATGTTCTCTATTGTTCTGTCGTCACGGTTTATCCAGGTCTGGGGCCAAATTTTCTAAACTTCTTAGGAAGATCTTTAGAAGACTTCTTTTCCAAAGAAAGTATGCAGATTTTCGAAACTTTTTCAGAAAATGTTTTTGAAAGAATTTGGGAAGATCTTCCAAAGAAGATTTTAAGAAAGGGTGCACAATTATTGAAACTTTTTGAAACTTCTTAGGAAGAATTTAGGCAAATATACAGGAAAGCACTAACCTTGTCCTACACAGAGAAAGCTGTGTAATAAAACGAAATTTGCAAAAAAAGTAAACAATGTTAACACTTAGCTTAGACGTCATATGTGACATCATAGGTTATTTGCGTAATGCTGCGGTAAAATCAACAATGAGTAAGTAAAGCAAATTGACGTTTGGTCAACTTAAAAAACGAAGCGGCATGTAAAATGTGTTTCTTGTGGATGTGCTAAGATAAGAAATTTTCCTAAGAAGTTTTGATTACATCACATGGTCGGTATAAGTGCATCTGATTGGTTGAACTAGTTTAGGAAGATAAGAAAAGAATAAGTTCTTTGGAAACGCAAAGAAAGCCGTCAAAAATTCGGATAAGAAAACTTCTTTGGAATTCCTAAATTATCTGACATAGGAAGATCTTCGGAAAATGTTTTAGGAAAGTTTCGAAAATTTGGCCCCTGGTGTTTATTCAGTTCTGCGAACTTCAAGACTATGCCTAGCTACTTGAGCTGCCGGTAACCACTCCCGCCATTGCAATTTGGTGTTGTTACTTCAGCCAAAATTTATACTTCTTGTCACTTTCGTTAGGAATAACTTCAGAAGTTAACTGAAAGTAAACATCATGAGATTGTATAAAAAAATTTTCTACCATTTTGTATTAGCAGGTCAGACCAAGTTTTTGCCAGTTTAAACCACAGGCATGGCATATGCGCAACCTTGTTTTGCAAACAGTCATCTAATTGGTCGAGTGTGGCGAGGGCCAACATTTAACCAGCTAAAGTTTTCCAGTTAGAGTTAACTCACAGTTAACCATCAAATGTTTAGTCGTTTCAGAAATTTTTAATACGTTAACTGTTATGCTTAACTTTAGTAGTAATTAGTAATAGTTATTAGTAAAGCACCGGAAATGGTGTACAGACTGAGTTGTCTTCATGGCAGGTGTTTAATGCGTTTAGGTCAGAGCGAAGTAACAAAGAGTTTGTCAAGCAGTAATGGAAGTCTTCCTGCTCTATATGCATACCCAGTGCAGCAGTCACCACTCTCTCCACCTGGCACCCAGCAGAATGTCTCGCAGTTATCCACAACCTCACAGGCTACGTCGGTTCCACCGCCAGTTGCCATCCTACAGACTCCGTTGTCAGGTAATTCTTTGCTTGGTCTCAGTCTGCCAGTATGTAACTACAGGGTGGTCCAAAAAAACGGCACAAAGTTTATGGCACCATAATTTTGCAACCATACATCACAGAGTCGTGCGGTTTTCAGCAAAGTGTTCTGAAAGGAATTCTTTACATGACTAAAGTCAGTGTTTAAATGCAGCAATTAAATATTGTTTGTTTTGCTGCTGGCAAGTGAACTACTGAAAAACAGTATTACCTTCAATGTACCTTGGTCCAAAAAAACATGCGACTATTATTTTTTTCAATAGCTTTGTTAAACATTGACCAATTTCAATAATTTTTGGCATGCGACATCAAGAAGTAACTTGACGCTAAGGTCTGTAGTGTCAGCCACTTCACCTTAACGGTGATGCTACACTACTTGTGTGAAATGCAGAAGTCGCAGTTTGGCCATTGACAACGATGAATTCCTACCAGGTAGCGTATGCATCGGCTCAAAACTTATTAAATGAATAGTGACAAATGCAGTTGGCAGTTATTATCACTCAAAAAGTCACACGTGTCACATCACATCATCTTTATTGCAGCATGTGCTCAAAATGTCCTGCAGCACGAACGCAAGCGGTAGACATTGACACCATTTGCCAACAGCACGTTCAGTAACTGCATGACTCATGCAGCCCACTCGCTGTTGATGTATCATTTCAGTTTGTCGACTTGCAAGTACAGGTTTGAAATAAAGACGAAGCAACAGATTTTCAGCGATTTTGTGGTCTCAGTAATTTTCTGAGCTAAGTATTGGTGTTCTGAGCATTCTATTGGTGTATAGATTTTGAAAAGTTTTTTGATCTGACATATTGACTTGCAAAAATTTTTGAACGCCACTTGCAGTTTAAAAGGCACGGATTAATAGTTAGCCACAATGCACCAGTGAACAACAGCTGCTCACTGATTGTCTTTAATCTGGGCCAAAGGTATGCTATTTGCAATAGATGCTTATGCCTAATAATTGCTACCAGGGATTCAACTGACTGTCTATCAGTGCCTCTGAAGTCTTTTTGATAGGCTGGTGCTGGTGTCTAATCTATCTAAGTATGACTACTAGAGATTGCAGTCGCAGCGTCTCGAATCCCGGGATCCTGGCCGTTTTCGCCAATGCCCGGCATTCCAATCCCGGGATTTTGGAATTACAAAATTAGTTAAAATTGTAATTTTCGCGTGTTAAATGATACAATTAAAAATTCTAGCTGTCTGATGAATAAAATATTTTATGTTTGCTAGAGTCCTACTTTTTGCTGTGCATTGTAATTTGTATTTTGATGGTCACTGTCACTCCCTATAGTTTAGATATACCTTCCATAAGGGCCTACACTACATCGTATGCATAATTAAGTCCATTGGGAATACCAAAATGACGACTTATCTGTAAGCCTAATCCCGAAATGGGATTCAGAATTGAGAATTCAATTCCGGGATTGCAATCAATAATGACTACTAAAGACAAAGAGCATTTCTGTTTTTGTATTCTGTTCTCTGTATGTTTGTATGTAAGCATTAAGTAGATTATTTACAGTGCTGTTCTTGACAAACTTTGGTATTATTATATATGTTGATTTATTTATTATATGGTTTATGTACTACACTTTAAGTCATTCACTATAATGATGCAGAATCACAAGTGTAGTTGGGAGGAAACATCTAAAAGTTTACTGGTTGTAGTTAGCAGCAGAATGTTAGAATTAGAGCTGTCAAATTAATGCATTAATTAAAATGTTAATGTGTGAATAAATTAACGCACGTTAAAAAAAGTAACGTGCGTTAAAAAAATTAATGCACATACGTAAATTTATGTTAATTTACTAATTCCTGAAGCAAAAGTTCCAATATTTCGTTAAACTGCGGTTATTTTGCCATCAAATGAATTCAAGTAACTAAACTGTACTTGCCATTCCATCACTACTGTAAATAAATAAATATTTAATTTATGGATCTGTGGTTGATTAAGGATTATATGTTTAAAATGTGTTTCTAACTTTTTATATTCTACAAAGGGGGTTCCTAAATCTTGCGGGGCCTGGGGTAACTTACCCCCCTACTCTCCTTCTTGACAGCCCTGGGTGCATTAATAACGCGTTAATTAATGCATTAAAAAATTAACATGTGTGTTGAAAAAATTAACGCTTTGACAGCTGTAATTAGAATTAATGAATGCACAGTTTCTATCTGTGGCATTTAACATGGCATTGGCAAGCTGTTCTTCTTTCGTGTTTTGATGTATCACATCTCTCTCGGAAAACTGATTGCTGTGGTCATTAATATTGCATCTGTCTGTCATTGTTGTAGTTGTAACAGTAGTTGAGTGTTGTTGTTGTTGTAGCCGACAGCACAGCAGGCTGGTCCCCAAACACCGTCCTTCAGTACATCACTTCTCTCACTCAGAATGCAGCTGTCAAGCCTGGTACCATCTTCATATCTCGGCCGTTGGTTTCTGCCAGCGAGGACGATGGCAAGGGGACGGAGTTGTTTACCAATGGAACAGAGCTGACAGTCTCCAATGATCCAGTCTCAGTGGTTGTTGCAGCTGATGAGGAGCAACTTCAGGAGGTTGTCATTTATTTCTCGCCGTTTTTTGTTGATCTGTCTGATATGAATCGACATTTTTACAGCCAAAAATTTGCTTGTGTTTGAGTAAAAGGTTTGCACTTATTTTAGCAGTTATGTGAAATTGGAACTTTGGTTAATTCAGGCATGCAGCATGTGTGTATATTCGACTAAATTAAATGCATATATGGTTTCTAAATTATGTGATATTTGCCCTTTTTGCTGGTCTAGGAATAGAAATTGATCACCGTGTGAGAAACGTGATAGTCAGCATAGGTGTTGCAATTCTGACTCTCTGATGGTTTCTGTATTTCTTCCATTAATTCGGACACCCTAACAAATCGAAAACCTAAATTATAAAAAAAAAATATTATTGTTTTTACACACATTTGTTGGCTGATATGTGTGCTGTGTTATACACAGCTGGCTGATGAGGCCGGGGTCGCAGTGGAGGATGACACGACAGAGTCTGACACATCTGAAGTGACTCGCAAGCGTCCGCTGGAGGACATTTCCGAGGACTTGCCTGACCCAGAGCCGGATGATGCTGACATTGACAATGATGATGATGTTGGTGATGTTGATGCGCCCAGCTTGAAGGCACCGCGTCTTGATGCTGAGCAGAGCGAAGTGACTGACTGATGATTGACTGCGAGAGACGGACTCGCTGCGATGTCCGACAGACTCCTTAATGACATTGATTGGTTGCTTGGCTGGATTCCACAACAATGACAATATGGTTCTGTCAGATTTGACTTAATCTTGTTCTCATAGAAGACTCATTCACGTTGATGTTGAATTGTTGATCTCCATCAGTAATGAAAGTGCGTTTACTGGACTGCGGTGTGACTATATTTGTCACTGGCGACTATGTATCGTTGTCGTTGTGGAATCCACTGTTTTGGTCGGTCGGTCATCTGGTAGTTAGTAGTTTTTGAGTGACATTATCAGTTGTTGGAACTATTGGCACGGCAGCACAATGTGGCACTTTGGTTCATTTATTCTTCTCTGTTGTACGCTGGCAACTTAAGTGTTATTTTTGATTCCCTTTTATTTGCCATTTGACTTTTTTGTTCTGTTCTGTTTTTTTTCTAAACTCATGACATGATACATCGTACTAGCAGACTGAAAGTTCGAAGTACCATACAGTTCCTGGCTTGATATGTTGGTAATATGTCCCTGCAGCATGTTAAATGTGTGTGAACTTTGACAAATGTGCTGAAAAATGCCTGAACTCGTGTTATCATCTTAACCGGAAAACTTTAGACTTGTGTTGTGCATCTTCAGTTTTGAAATTCAACAGCAGCTTGTCCTTGTTTCAGTTGCTGTTCTGTGTGTGTGCGCAATGCCAGTGGGTTCATTGTGGACTGTATTTGTCACTAGCAAATGTATCATCGTCATCATACACAGCTCTTATTTCTCACAGATTGCACAGTGCTTGATACCATCGTTGTATATAAGTGACATATTCTGGAATGGTTGTCTTTGGCCTATTGCTTGTACATAGTGTTGTCTCCCTGTACAGACTGTGCATGTGTAGTTAGTGTGTTTGATATTAGTGGCGATCTCCACAGCTATGTTTCCATTCAGGCAAGTCATAGCAGCTGTACTTATATCATTAGCTTTGCTGTTGTGTTCAGTAGTGCTGAAGAAAACTGAACATTAAGATTACTATACTAATCAAACCTGTGCGTTGATCGTTTATTCGTTGTGAATTTTTTGGTGGAGCATCATGCTCAGCTTATCATTTTATAAATAAACATTCAGTTGTATGTTTGTGAGTACAAAGATCAGATAGTATGAATTGAATGGTCGATGCAGCGAATGCTGTAAGTTTCCCAGAAGATTTGTTCATTTCAGACATGGTGTTGCAGTTTCACCTGCTGCAGTTGGATTCATCTATTATTACTATATCTGAATTCAATAAAAAATATTGATGCAGTTGTTGAAAGGGAGTTGGCAGTAACTTGGTTCTTCTGATTATTGCTCAGACATGTTTGAATGATCGCTGTTCGTGCTGGCGGCTCAGCCTCACAGTTTGACCACCGTCCGTCCATGCATGCATAATATGCACTGCACTTTGAAATCCTGTCCAACACTGCTCTGTGCAACCTGCAGTCTTTTTTAGTGATTATGTTCGGGAAAACTAGCAAAAAAATACAGCATTTGTGTTTAGTCTTGTTTCATGTAATTCTGTTGTGTCTTTTTCAGTTGAACTTCTTGTCAAAGTGCATTTGTAATTCACTGTATGCAGTCATGCTGAAAACCAGGGTTATGGAATGTTATGTGTATTATTTAATGAACTGTAGCTAAAAATAAGCATCTTGTTATTTTTTTCTATTTTATGTGAGCTTGTTAGTTATTTGGCTTGGTAATTATGTAGAACCATTGTGGGTCAGATTTTATTACATTTGTTTTAAGTATGGTAAGATTTGAGCAGCAAAGATGAAGTTTGTTTTCTTTCGGGATATTGGTCTATACTGTGTCCCAAAAACACCCCCAACATTTTCGACTGTAACTTGAAAACCAATTATCAGATTTTGATAATTTTCGGTACGAATATTCCTGACACAACTTGCCATCAAATTACCATTCAGTTTTTACCTCCCCCAACGTTTATTTTTGCACTACCTGGGGAAAACACAACCGGCGAAATATCACTTTTTATCCGATGCAACATATTGCTTAATTAACATAAAGCGTAAAAACGCATTTTGGTCAGATTTCTGACACTGTGGCTGACACTTCATTCAGTTGTCCATTTTTTAACTGCCTACAGTAAAATTGCTTGAAGTTTTGGCCCACTATGCGAACATAGGCAAGGAGATGCTTTCTCCATTCATTGACAGCAGTATCGATAATGTTCTGCTGCAGACCAATCCAGGCTGTACCAGTCACTTCTTGACAAACAAACGTTCCTAAACTTTGTCTGGTAGACAAACTGCTGCATGGCAGTCAAACCTTGTAATAGACCTGCTGTTGGGGCCCAAAAATTTGGATAGATGGAATTTATTGACGTTTTCTCATTCATTCTAACACGTATTATGCCTGGTCTGCTTTCCCCAGGTAGTGCAAAAGCAGACGTTGGGTGTGGTGGAAACTAAAACACTTATTTAATAGCCAGCTGTGTCGAAAATATTTTTGCCAAATATTATTGAAATCTGCTAATCTTTATTCAAGTTACGATCTATAATGTCGGGAATGTTTTTTTTTTCAGGTTTTCTGTGTACTTCAACACATATTTTGCTTGATCTGGTTTCCCTAGGTAGTGCATTAGCATACATTGGGTGAGGTGTGAAACTGAACAGTCATTTGAAGGCAAGATGTGTCAGGAATATTCGTACCAAAAATTATCATTACTACTATCAAACATGTCTGTACAATGTGTATATACAACTTATGTACTTATAAAAGCTCAAGTAGATGTTATGTTTTTTTTATTAAAGCCAGTCGTAGGATTTGTGGGATATTTTGTTCATAACTCATTGTTTTTGGAATTTCAGTAAATGTGTTTATGGTGGCCACAAGTTTTTTTTAAAATGTTTCCCATTTCCAGGCCCTGGATAGTTTTTGAAAACCGAATTGGCTTGTGAAAGTTTTGGAATTTGATGTCAGAGTGTCTTGAAGGTCCTTGAATTTTAGTTGTTTAAGATCACTGACCGTGATTTGAAATTTTTTTTCATATGATTCCAGAAACATTCAATGTTATGTGGTAAAATATCACAGGAATAAGTCTGGAAAAGGTACTTGAAAGTTCTTGATAAGTTCTTGAATTTTGTCACCCAAAACTTTGGCCGCCTTGTATATTCTGTAAATGTACATAGAAGTGTTGTGTTTCATCCTGTACAGGCAACTGCGTTGTGTCAGTTGTTTTCAGTCTGCTGTTTATATGTTTAGATTTGCTCTTGCTGCTTGTAACACAGCTCTACACTTATCAGCATGACTGCAGGGTCTGTGCAGATTCTGGAAGTCCTGGAAACACTAATGGAAGCCTTTGATGAAGCCTCAAATTTTGTCAATGCTATTTTTTAGATAAGTTAAGGTACCTCCACATGAGTCCAATTAGTGTGTTTGAAACACCTCAACCTATGAGCATACTATTGATAAAATTTGCCATGTTCGCTAATTTTGTTGTCAGATTTCATTGGTTGACTAAACCTTGCCCACAAAGATTGGCTATATTTACAGGAATGAACAGTATTTTGATCCGGGAAATTAAAAGGTTTTCCAGGATCACAATACTGGAAAGTCGTAGAAGCCGGTTTCTGCATGCACCTTGTGTCTGTCTACTAGTTGTCGTATGCAGTCTCGTGTCTCGTGAGTTTCTTGCTGTGGTAACAAACTGCTGTAGATGTGACAATTATTTCTAAATACAGAGTTGAGATTTGCCAACAAAGCCTGTTTCTTGCAAAAGCTTGGTTTAAACTGGCTAATGATCACAGTTGTTAATTACACCTAAACTTTTTGGAGTTTAAGTGCATAAACATGTGAAATTGTAAAACTTGTACCAAATCATAATATTTCAGTAACAAAATTGACCACTCATATTGGAGTTGCAACTTTGTTACACGATCACAGATAGCAAATTAATAGGAAAAAAATAATTATCTTGTTTTGCATTTGTTTTTTATGATAGTGCACACGACTTCAAGGTGGCAGAAACTGGCTAGAATCTGTATCAGCCACACCAATTTGAACCATTGTTTAAACCACTTTTTAGCAATATGTCAGCACTATTGGTACATGGCTGGATGTTTGTTTATTTTGTTTAGTCGCTGTCGGTGTTTTTCTGTTTAGCTAAATAAGCTGTTATCATCGTTGTCTCCTGCTGAGTCAAATTTCAGTTGGTTTTTATGCATTGCACAAACCGTAAATGCATTGCATGTACTTATCTGTTACCTCCCCAGTTCTACAATAGACAGCATTCTGACATTGATGACTGTCCGGAGGATAAGAGGGAAGATTATTAGAACTGCAATTACTGTTAGTTACATATGCACACTTAGAAGGCAGTTCTTACAATTTTAGGTTTAGGTCATTTTTTAGGTTTTGTGTTTCGTAAAGGTTAAACTTTTTGTTTTGTTATTATGTGTACATGCATTGCGTAGAAAGGCCGTTTCCAAAATGACCTATACTGTGTTGGGAGGACTAAAACCTTAAGGGATGTCAGATGAACGACAAAGTCAGCCGACTTTTGTGGGTGTGGTTTAGCTGCCCGACAGAATCGACCGACAAAATCAGTGAACCATGACACGCGGCCGACATTTTCGTCTGGTACTTCGTACGATATCAGCTAGCACAACAGCTAAATGCAGATTGCAAAATAATACTTGCAGCACTTTTTTCTGCATTTAATGAATGAAACTAATAACAAACACAATAAATAACTAAAATAAATATTCATCTTTCATTGTAAACAATCACCATGGCAACATAAACAAAATTTGTTGTCCAATATACAAAAAGCTGGCCGACAAAATCGTCGAAGATAGAACATGCTCTCTCTGTCTTGGCCGACAAAATCAGGCGATTTTATCGGCCGACAAAATTGGGCGATTTTTGCATGCACATGACAGATTTTTGTCTGGCGATTTTGTCGGCAGATAAAATTGGCCGATTTTGTCGTTCGTCTGACATCCCCTTTACTCGCTCACTGTTACTGTATGGTTAGCTTTAAGGCCTTGTTAGCATCTCGACCGGCCCCTTGTGTCTCAGATTCAGTGGCCTTCTGCTGACATTCTATGACCTTAGTTTGAAAGTGTCCAGATTCGGAATCAGGCTGCCTAGCATAGCACTTGCTGCTTTACTATTTATATTTTTCCTTTGTGTCCTCAGCCAAATGGCAAGCTTACCGTATACTCTGCTTTTGCTTGCTTCTGTCTCTGGCTTGTCCTGCAGATATCCGCAATCCCTTGCAATTGTGAATGTTTTCTTTCTTTGATTAATTTATTTTTACTACACAGAGACTGTTTATTTTTCACATTTGTGACCAATTTTCACTTGGACATGTGCTGTCTAATTCAGGATACGTAATCGTTAAATATTTCTGTCTGGCAAGGCTAAACCAAAAACATATCGGTACCAACGACATAGTGAATGAAATTGTGGTTCAGTTAACTTTCTGTATGTTTGTGTCTTTGTTTTCTTATTAATTATTATGCTGTAGTTATTGGGTTATGTGTTTACATGGTCATCTGATTGCTATCTTGGTGTGTAATATATTAGGCACTAATATTAGTTCGTTGGTTTTGTAAGTAACCAGTTGTGGCAGTTCTGACATTTTTGCAAGGCTGCTGTGAATGGTGGTCAGAAAGACAATCTGTGGAATGATTCTTAGTGGTTCTCTGCAGTAACTGTGGATTAATGGGCTTGCTGAGAAAAAAATAATTAAAAATGGCTGCAGTATTGTAGTGAAGTTTGGGTTAACTGTAAATAAATGCTGTTATATAGCTGAAGCCGTAACTTGCTGTTGGCCAGGCCGTAGAGCTGTAATAGAAGTGAAGTAGGCAAAAACTAAATTACCAAATTGATACAGCCATGGTTCCTACAGTCAGGGAAAGTCAGGAAATTTTAAGCAAGTCAGGGAAAGTCGGGGAAAATTAAAGTACCAGGGTGCAAAAGTTAACAAAGATGCTGAAAAAAAGTTTTAACTGTTTTATGCAGACTGCATACAACAGTTTAAAAAATTTTCTGCTCACTTCGCTCACAGATTATTTGTATCTCCACTTTTAAATTTGTTTTGCCGCCTTTGTTTTTAGTGCGATTGAAAGCTAACATCGGTATTTCACGTGATCAAATTAGTCGAGGAAAACAATTCATTTTCTCCTGGAAAGTCAGGGAAAATGAATTCTGAGAATAGTAGGAACCATGCACAGCTTGTGGACATCATTATGTATGTGGCAACTAGCCAAGATTCCTTCATCAGTGCTTCTCTGGGCAACTGTGTTGCATCATCTGGTAGCAAAGTGTACCTACCTTTTTGCATCATAATTAAATGGATGGGCATTGTAGCAGAAAGTACAAATTTTTGTTTACTTTTTGATTCTTATTATGTGGGTGTCTTATTAGGCTGCATTATATGACTTGCTTGTTTGTCTGTGCATTTGCTCCTAACCTTGTAAGACAAAATGCATAGAAAAACCAGAATTGGTGTGAACATGTCCCAGGCCAGGAGTACCTGGTGCACCAATTTTCGTGTCGAAGCTCACAGGTCACGATTGAGGTTGCATAGCCCCAGGCATACAATGCCTCTAGAGCGCTATAGATACGTGATTGTTATGTTGGCATTTTTATGGTTTGTGTAGCATGTGATGATAGTCATGTTAGTAAGAACGTGATTGATTAATGGCAACACAAAACAGTGTATTCAAAAAACCGGCGTCTCATATTTTTGTTACGACTGCCGATATGCTTGGCTTACGTCTTGCTGTGTGTTACTGGAACAGCAAACTGTTGCCATTTTATTGTACAGCTGATGTACAGTAATTGATATGCAGAGTAGATTGATGATGTTCAGCCTGTCACTGAGTTAGTTTTGCATTTCATTATAGTTGTTGTAGTACTAGTTTGTGCTTAGGAGCACGGAACACCTAGAAACTGAAATGTATTGTAGTCCAACGCAGTGCAATTCTTACAAACTGTTGTTGGTCAGTCACCGATTCTCCGTCGTCTTCTTTATTTATGTTTTGTTGTATTTGCAGTTATATGAAGTTAATTACAGAGCGTTAATTATAATTATAGTTTCTGAGATATTGGCATTGTTCCTTGTCTTAGTTTTAAGGGATACAACCGTCTGCAATGTTGGCAGCTATTTTTCTTTCATTTACTACTTCGTGTCGCGTAGTATGTAATCGACATGGTTGACAATTTGCTGTCAGTTAGTGGACTTGTTTGTATGAGAATAAAGTGTACAAGCTGTAAATAGCAATATGTCTGATTGTTGTCAGTAAGCAGCAACACCCACGTATGAAATATTGGTTGAGGCACTTCAGCTTATGTGTCACTCAGTCAGTGTTTGCATTATTCATTCATTTTGGTGGAATAAATCATGTCATTGCGACCATTCGAGCTGTTACAGCAGGCTTCGGTGGTACATCTTAGGCGCGCAAGAATGAATGCCTTTGCCCGTTGACAAGATTTGAAGTTTTGGGGAGATGTCATGTAGGCTAAGCATTAATTTCCCTGAATGACGGGTATCAGTATTTTGCCATTTGTGCAAGATACAAATAAACGCCGGGTCTCTGCTAAATGCTGGGTTTTTTTGTCAAGTGTACAAATAAACGCCATAGGCGTTTATTGGAAGTTTTACGGTAATCCAAATGGTGACAGTAGTTCAAAGATTTGGTTATTGTAAGGTTATTCGTTCATTTTAGTTGAATAAATCATGTCATTGCGACCATTCATAAGGTCATCAGATATAGCAGTGTTAACTGAGTAGCACTGAATGCAACAGAGGTGATGCAGAAATTGGGCAGGTCGGATACTTTGTTACATAGTGCTGACTACCATAATTTTTTCACCGGAGTTATTTCAGGTTAAATCGGGTTTGAAGCAGCATTTCTTTGAATTTCTGCACATTTTTCTATAGCCACTCAACCGTCAGATTAATTTTTTCCTACCACATGAAGAATTTTTTGCTGCTGCAGTTATTATGATGGTTGTGCAAATTTTGTTACAGTGCTAAAATTAATTGTTGAATATTTAGTTGCACAATCAAAATAACAAAAATGAAGGTAATTTGGCAAAAGGCAGAATCACTGGTCGATGCTGTCACCTGGTGTATCATAAATCATCTGTTTTCGTAGGTCGGACGCAATAATTAGCACATTTTGGCTGGAGGTTCAACCCACAAAACAATCTCACCCAGAGATAGAAAACCCTAGGTTTTTGGGAATTTTTTTAGATTGCTAAACTTTTTTAAAGGTTTTAGTGTACAAATAAAGCGGAACAAAAATTTTAAGGAAAAGTGAAAACATCCTGTAGGCCTATACCACTTCGATTTTTATTGAGTAAATGACGACACGTCAAAACTCAAAAATCACCATTAACATGTTAAACTTATTTGATTTGTATTGAAAATTGCACATCAGATGAACCTAAAACCTGGGCTTTTCTTTTTTTCGAACTCAATCTTCCGTGCGTGCGCTCAATAATCGATTGGGTTACTTATTTATTTTGGTCGTCAAACAGTTTGTTTACCATAGCAACCGTCATGGATGAGCACGAATCTGAAGGTCGGGCACCGGTATTTAAACTTCATTTCATACGTTCTTTTAGTTTTTAATTGAAGAATGATATGCATTGACGATGAACTTTTGTATTACAAGCATTTCGGTTAATAGTAGTTTGTTGAACTCTGGTGGTACGCCAAAGTGTAGGCACATTCTGGTGCATCGTCCAACGAAACTAGTGTTTCGCTGCTCCAGTGTTAAGTCAGCGGAGTATATTCATATCTAAGCTAGGAAATAGATTGTCATTTAGACCACTTTAAAAATTCATATTTTGTAATTATTTTTAAACTCGACGCTGATAGCGAATCGAATGGGCTCGTGACTGACGACGTTTATTGTTTAGTTAAAATAATAGAGAAGGATGAAGGGATCATTGCTGCTGTACAATTTGAAATTAAACTGTTTGATTTTTTTCTACCAGTCTAAACAGCTCACTGATTATATTCATACGGACATATACTGTAAACTATTGAAATGCATTGGACAGACTCCGTGTTTGTATGAACATTATCTTGGTGTAATTGTAATTGTAATGTGACTTACAAGAGTTGGTGATGTAACTGTGAAATCTGAATACCTGTGCTGTACATAGCTTGAAATGGATGAAGATGACACTGTTTTGGCAACCCAGAGGCAAGATACTGTTGGTGAGGACACTGCTGAACAAGCAATGGCAGCACAAACTGCTGGTAATCTCTTCTTCTTCGGCATATGGTCAAACTTCAACTAGTTGAAGACTCCTGATCGGTAGTGGTTGTGGACATGCCGGCAGTGCTGAGTGCATACGGCATAGGCCTACATCAACTGCTTGACAGTGCTGCTTGACAGTGTTTTATGCTGGTTTTTATGATGGGTTTGTTAGGTTATTGTTACAAAACGTAGTCACTAGCAGTTTGTCAAATCACGTTTTGGCGAAAAAAACTGCATTTTTGATTTGATTTAGTTTAGTATTTGAAGATGTGCCTACAAAAAATACAATTCTATCATGGTGTATGAAGAGCCAGGACAAAAGATTTATCTTGAGTAATTTGATCTGATGTTGCACTGAAATGCTCAGTTTTAGTTTGAGTACCCAATATGTTTGAAAATGC
>Ga0056128_1000225_pt1 | contig 42966 bp, 22 predicted proteins | sample WorMetLIZISLAND2_FD_71113 | JGI IMG/M metagenome (GOLD analysis project Ga0056128, IMG submission 71113) | Marine gutless worms symbiont microbial communities from Max Planck institute for Marine Microbiology, Germany - Olavius geniculatus... ... | reverse complement strand
CCTGGCAGCCTCTTCCATCGTTCGCAAACGAAGACTCGGACTGTTTGGTCATGTGGCCAGACTCACAGAGGACGTTCCAGCAAACCAGATCCTTCGGACTTGCTGCGAAGCCCAAGATGGTGCCCGACCATCTCCTGATTGGAAACGCGCTCTTGGTCGACCTCCCATCACCTGGATCCATCAGATCTGCCGGGACACAGGAATATCAGTGACCGATGCTCTGCAGCTGGCAGGAGACCGCTTGTTTTGGCGACAAATCGCAACGGCGGAATGCTACGGCTGAACGCTTCGCGTCGCAAGAAGAAGAAGAAGATGTGTAAAAGTACCACCACAAGAATGGTTTTTGTAAGAAGCAGTTGTGGTATGTGTCTGCCAGACTTGATGAATGACAGTGAAGCATGAAATTAATTTCCATGTTTCATCATGTTTCATTGCTTTAATGTTCTACTATTTTTATATGAGGCATCTTAGCAAAAGTCTTAAGAGTCACCATTCTCTTTCTGCCTGTACTCTCTGTTGCACATGTTGTTTGAACATTTGTTGCCTTATTGTTCTTCGTCTTTGTAGTATTGTAGTTTGTTTAGTCACGGCGTTATTACCATGTTTGAGTCGAGTTACATTGGTGATTTATCAGAAGGGAGATGTGCTATTTATTTCTAAACGTTCACACTTCTGGCAGCCTGCTTTCATAAATAATCTTGTTAGCAATTTCGTGTATTTTGTAGACTGAATAAATATTCATAATTTCATATTTTTCTTCGTCATTGTGAGTGAAGTGTGTAATGCAGGTCATTATGCGAATGTGTGCTGCAGGACATGTGATCAGTGCATCACAGACACGGATTGTGGCTTTTGCTACATTGAGGCAGGTGCAGGGTTGGCAGTGAATGGATCTTGCCTGTCGGCCCTGCATGATGACAAGGGCGATGTGCTGTTCCGTGAGTCGGCCTACGGTCGATGTCATCAGTCCATGCTGCATAAACCTCTGCATTGGGCTTATGACTTCTGTCCAACAAACTTTGCCTGGATGGCAACATTCGGCCTTGTTCTTTATCTCATGTGTTTTGCTCCTGGTTCGTTGGTCTCTCTGCTGACGTGTCATCGTGTTAGATACTGTGATTGTTGGTTGGCTTCATAGCACTGTATGTAACTCATAGCAATGTATCACTCATTATTTGTTTGGCTTTGACATGCTTGGACAGTATCGAAGAGCTGCAGTAAGAAAGTTTTCCGTTATTAACTTATGTGTTGTGCTGACCATGGACTTTGGTTTTTGTCATATTTTCTGTTTTTTTTTTGTTGCTGCATGTTTCTGTATGGTTGTACATTGTGGGGCGCTGTATCAAATGATATGATATGATATAATATAATAGCTATCATGCTGTAGCAGTGGTTGTAATAATTATTTGCATCGTTAGGTGTAATGATTGAGTGTTGGTTGTACTGCAGGCATGGGTCCAATGCCTTGGACAATCAACTCGGAGATCTACCCGCTATGGGCACGCAGCACGGGAATGTCTACAGCGACCTGCATCAACTGGATAGCAAATCTTGTCATTTCGCTCAGCTTCCTGTCACTCACTGAAGCCATCACTAGATATGGTATGCTTTGTCAGCCACATTTTTGCACGTTATTGTGAATTTTGTTCCACTACTAGCATACAGTCTATGGGGTGAAGGAAGGCCTAGCAGGATGATTAGTTGGTGGTATGTCTGCTGATTGCCCTGCAAGTCCAATTGTTTGCTGACACAGGAAATGTGTGGCTGCATAATGCTTTGCAGTATTATTTGCTCATGCCAATCGGCTACATTTCTGAGATTTAAAGCTTATGTAAGCGGTGTGACACTCGTTTATAATTGCACTGTACAGGTGTTCTTACTGAACTGAACTGAACGCTATATCAAGAACACTATATCAAGAATTGAATTTGAGAGTAAGAAAGCTACATGTAGGAGACTGCATGCTCTTGCTTGGCAAGGACCATAAAAAACTGTGGGAATAGTGGAGGAAGTTGTTACAGTACTGAAATGGACAATGGGAAGGTGAATACTTACTACACAACCAGACAAAAGTAGAAATGATGATGATGTAGCAGCATGTTGTAATTCAAAGTATGAAGCCTACATTACAGCAGATGTTATGGATCTGTGCTTAGGTGCCTTCTGGTTGTACAGCAGCTTTGGACTCATTGGAATCATAACGTTTGCTCTGTGCCTGCCGGAGACAAAGGGCAAGCAGTTGGAGGAGGTGGAACAGCTGTTTAGTGATCCACTGATCTCAGGCCGTCATTGCTGCAATGGAGCATACTCTCGCATGTCAGACTGATGATAGCTATGGTGATGTGCTGCTGTGGCTTTCATTTGCTGTTTGTTGTACTGAATGGTGCATAATAAGTGGAACATATCAAGGTTAGAACCGTTGAGTGGCAAAACATGATATCTGTGGTTGATGACATTTTAATGTTCTTGTGCCATTTGCTAGTAAATAGCACACAGATTTGTTAGCTATGTCTTTTTTTGTATTGAAGTAAATATTTAAGTTGCAAGTTGAAGAACTTTGTAGTTTGTAGTTAGGACGTTTTGCCATAGACAGATGTAGACAAGATGTTTTAACCATTCTACCCTTGATATATGCTTTTGCAAATTGAGCAGTCAGACAGTTTCAGAAATGAGTAGCCTCGATCGTCACAGAAAATACTGGTGGTTATGTTGAACACTGTGTTCTAGCATTCAGCATGCTTGATCGCTCTTTACTGCAGTGGTTGAGGCTAACTGTTTCCAAAACTGTCTTATTGTTTGATCTACGTAAAGCATTATGTTCCGCTTTTTGCACACCACGCTGTATATGTTGTTCTTACTGCTGGGACATCAGTCACGTTGTTACTTGAGATATTGTCGGAGGTTGTGAGCAAACTGATATTTATTCTTGTTACACTATTGCTTTCCTGTTAGTGCTAATCACACTGTAATAGGATTCTGGCCGAACTTTAGCTGCAGTCCCTAGTTTAAGTCTAAACTTATGTATGTGTTTTAGATAAAAAGCATTTTGTTACTTTATGTGCTTGAATGCCTAAGTTGTTGACTCATTAGCTTGGTTTTTAAGCTCACATAGAAAATCGGGGGCCTGCAGACTGATTCTTAGTTCTTTTCTATGTTAAGGGTTCTGAGTCAGATTTTTGTAGTTCATATGAAGTTGTACATTTTTACTTAGTGCTTCATTCAACTACTGATCACTGATCAGGTTAAGTGTACCTTGACTTAATTGGTCCATAACATTGTTGTCGTAGTTTGGTGTTGTAGTTGAATGAATTACGGATTGTGTAACCTGAAACGCAGTATTACAGAACGTTTAAGTACTAAATTTCCTGACCTTGCAGTGTTGGATTAACGTTGTAATGAAGAAGGCTTAATTTATTTTTAATTTTATTATTGTGTTTTTAGCCACATTCTTGCCCTTACCGAATTTATATAGGCCTATTTGTAAACTAGATAGTTAGTTTTTTTGACATGAACTATTAGTGAAGATTGTGCATTATTCACAGTTGGTGATATTAGTTACTGTTGATATTTTTTCATTGAATTTATGGATGTTGTGTTGGTTATTGGTTATTTTCTGTGCATATTTTGTTGTTGTCTTAAGTGGAAACTGTGCATTATTTGTGTCATTTACTGAGATATAATTTGGTGTTTTTTGAATATATGAAGTATTTTTGTAATTTGCTGGTTTTGTGATAAATCACTGTTATTACTCTAAATTTTCCGTATTAGATGGATTAAAGTCTGTATTTGTTTTCAGAAGAAAATGTCATCAGGATTTTTTGTGTTATCCAGTTTTACAAACCGATTGTGCCTTCGTGAATGGTAGTAGTAACATGATTCTGAAATCAGTTGTTCCTTGTTACCAAATGCTTTATTGCTAAATGGGTTTTATTTCAAAGAGCTTACACATTGTTATAATATTGATGCATTTTTACAATTTTTGATGAATATACCTATCCATGCAGAATTTGACATTCTGGCAATTTCTCTGCCAATAAAACTTATAAGTATATTGTAATGACTGATATGTGAGATATAATACGGTTGATTCCATTTGCATCTAATGTAGATGTATATGATTGTGATGTGACTCCCATTGGTGATGGAATAATCTCATTAGTAAATGTCTGTTAAATGTTTGTTATTTTATGCATAATAATTTGTTGACGAGTTGATGATGGTTAGTTGAATTAGAAATAATGAGATATAGTAGAGCATCCAAATCTAAGCCATGACCTTGATGAGTAAGTCATTTTTTTGCATATGGAAATAGATGTGTAGGGAAGAAACAATATAATTCTCATTCACATAATAGTCAAAAATAGTTTTTCACGAAAATTTATGAAGATTCAGTGAGGTACGTTATTTTTGGCTGGAAACGATGTTTGCAGCATGTATAGTTCAGAGTAATAATATTTTTATAATGCAAACTTGGTATCAACCAGCCAATCGGAAATCTTTGAAAGTAGCAATTCTGTCAGTTCCGCTATAGTTTGGCCAAATTTGGCGAGATGTCCGCATTTTTCATTGTGTACTTTCACTGTCACATTCCATATGCAGAAGACGACGACGATGATGTCAGTTGATATATTAAAATTGTTCATTAGGTCGCTTGATATTGTATACTGACCTTGCTGTGACGATGAGCATTAACTTTGTGCCTGACTTTTCTTTCCCTACGGGGTGGGTGACCACAAAAGCAGCTACACAGTGCTGAGGCCACTGCATGGGTCCAGTGCTCAACTTTGTGTCTGGCATTTCCGTACAAATAATATTCTTTTCATCGTTGTCAAATGTCATCATCATGCTGTCGTCATATTTATTACATTCTGCTTCTTGTCGTTGATTGCTTTTACTACCAACAAGTTCTCAGTTAAATATTTTTTTGGTAAATTTCACTTGCCGCTAGTACATGTAGGCCTACTTAGAAAGAAGCAATATTTTTTTCTCCAGAAACGTGTTTCGTTTTTGCGTTTACAGATTGTGCTGTAGCGATGACATCATTGTGAAAATCTGAAGATGATACAGTAAGGATTTTTCGTAAAATAAAAATTGTCGCAGTTGGACGTTTTTTTGCGTTTTATTTGCGACATTACTTTAGGTCTTTGGGCGTTAGTATGGTCACGCGAAAACAGCTGCATGCCTGACGGGTGACCTACGAAATCAACGCTGTTCGTTGACTTATAAGTTCTGAGTTGGTTTAGCCTGATTTATACGTTATTATACATCAAAAAAGCGTTAATTCGCGTTCAAAAACTGCAGCTTAGTTTTTCGCAATGAGGAGAAATTAATCCATAAATGAACTAAAGAAGAAAGCCGATGAAGTTGAAAATTTGGCAAACAATCCAGTAATGAACACTGCACAGTAATTATGTGATAATAATAATATCAGTGGTGTGGTGTGCAGTACGACGGTTCGAGCTCTCATACTGGGTAGCTTCGACAAAAAGATAAAAAAAATATATTTGAACAATAGGCCTACGGCAAAAAGAATAGCCTAAAATATTTCAATTTGTAAAGGAACATGATGCTGTGGGCCGCCGATGTCTGTTCTTTTCCTGGGCCGCTTTTGCTCACCCTGGGCTTCACTGGACCATTTTTTCTCAGTTAGTGTATACGCCAACCGGATTAGTTGGGTGACTTTGGTCACGTGACTTTGGCCACGATGCTTATTTGTCATCGATATCTAGAAGCTAAATGGGAATGTCAAACACTACCAGCATACCCGGGTCCCGTGTTTTCAAGTTGAGGACTAATTTACAATTTCAAAACTGCGGCACGGAAACTTAGACATTTGGTAGTTATAGGCCTATACGAAAATTTAGGCGGATTTGCCCCTGATTATTTTAATGAGCGCTGCTTATGATGAAGGAAACATGATTGGCTTTGGTGTCCAGCAGGCCTGTCGAGAGCCACAGCGGGGCCCAGGGAAACATTCTCGCGGGGCCCCCAAAACATGTTCGTGGGCCCCTCTGGGGAAATTTTTTAAAAATTTTTCTTTTCAAAAATAGTGCATTCTGGTGTATTTTTGTATTACTGAGCGATGACGCGGCCCCTCAAATGTCGCGGGGCCCGGGGTAGCTTACCCCCACGTACTCCACCCTCTCGACGGGTTTGGTGTCCAATCAGTCGCTCAAAGTTCTACGAGCGTGCACTGTTCAGTTTATTCAGTACGTGGATGGCGAGTTTATTAAAAAAGATATACGCATACGGTATGCCGGCCGGCCGGTGTCAGAGATCTTAAGAAAGGCGATAAAGGGTTTCAGCGAGAATTAAAGGCGCTACGTTTTAGTAGTCAAATTAAACCACGTGTAGTTAACTACAAAGTAGTTAAATTAATGCCTATCGTTGCAAATACCACAGAAAAATTCCGACCCAATCCAATTCAATCCAAAAAGTTGATGAAAAATTTGGACCCAATGTAATCCAATCCATGGATGAATCTAATCCATGCCCAACTCTGGGCCACCGACGCCGTTAGACGGTGCCCACTGTAATGCATTACTACTTGCCCATTGTTCAGTTCGTCAAAAACTAAACCATGTTAATTCAGTTCAGTTAATTCGCTCTGTACGCGCCTTAAAACTGCGTGGTGCATGTCAGATAGCCATCAGTCCATCGACAGCAACGCTGCAGTCAGGAGGCGGTATGTCTTGTTCTTCGTCGCCCTCTGGTGGCGGGTCGGCACACTGGATACAGAGCTCGGTCTCTCCACATGGCAGCTTCTTCCGCGCCATGCGGTATCTCCGCCGAGGTCGCAGGCACTTAGCTGGCGGTGGTGACGCCGGCGGTGGTCGAGCGGCTGAACGGAAGGCGCTCTGGAACTCGGCGTGGTGAGTCGTGTCGGCCACTCGACGTCCGAGCATTATGTCGATGTCCTCGCGCCATTGCTGCTGTTTCCACTCCAGCAGACAGTAGTTCGTCGGCTTACCTGCCCAGCCAGACGCGAATCGGCCATTGCAGTATGTCGACGGTACTATAGGCCTACGGGCAAATAGGCCTACCAATCGTTATTGTCAAGAAAACAAACTAGGTTGCTGTTCTAAGAGACACATCGAAGAGTAATTGATTGCAGCCCATTTTGACAAAGCTTGCCCATGATGCTACGCTTGGTAGAGTATGGTGGCGTCTCAGCAGGTCTATATCACGGCGGGGTCTAGAGACGCCAATTACATAGAAAACGTTTAAAATTCGGAGGACGAAATAGCTATAGCCTACTGTTTAAATTCTCTAGGTAGCTACGTTATATATAAGCCTCTGCGGGTCAAAACGTGTTATTTGGTGTCAGACTGCAACCAGGTGGGAAGTCGCGAACCGACCCATACGGCAGTTGAATTATCTAGCATTGGAGTCGCCAAGGACATACGTTTGGAGGAAAGCTCCCAAAAGTTTATAGTGCTGGAAATCCATTCACTCACTTCAGTCACCTTTTGGAAACGCTAAAACAATTACGTCTGACCATTTAGGCTTAATGACAGTAATAGGCCTGCCACTTGTTACCATCCTCTGACCCATGAACCGTTCACACGTTTCTAGATCGCCTTCCAGCCTTTAACCAGAGGATGACTGAAGACAGGGTTAGTGGCAGCCTACGCGTATTGTGGATTGACTGCTTACACTCTGTGATGGGATATTCTTCGTCGGCCAGGACTTTGGTGGGCGCAAGTTTCTTGGCGGATTTCGGCTTGAGGTCAAGGTTCCTGTACACGTACTCTGCACCACGGTCGATACCGTACCGGTTGTAGAGCCGCTCGCGCAGATGACGCTTGGCCCAGTCGTTGTACTGCTCGTCATACCAGGACTTGAGCTGAACTGCGTACAGGCAGGACGACTTGTGGCGGTCCGGTAGCAGAGGAGACTGGAATATGGTGGTCGGGTGTTCGCGGCGTCGCACGATGACATCCGGCGACCAGTCGATGCGCTTGAGGTCCGCGCAACGTGAGCAGTCACGATAGTCGCGAGCTTCGTGCTCCAGTCTCTGTAAATATAAATTATTTCAGCGTAAATAGGTATGGCCGCTAATTAGGGAATAAGATTACAATTTTAAATTTCAGCCATGTTACGTATTTTAGCAAAAAGCCCAGCTGTCGCTAAAATAGCCGACCGTACTGGTTGTCAGTAACCTTCAAGGCCAACCAAGGTCGATGATTTGCATTTCATCTGAAAGAACGTATGCCATTTCCTATTAGTGATTAATAGTAGGCCTAACCTAATTGGCCGTATCTCTCACCGTTTCCGAGATCTAGCCAGTTTTACGTTGAAAACGCACATTTATCCTAACTCTCCATTCAACCCCCAATTTGAAAATGTTCCACTTGCACTAGATGGCTGAAATTTTGCACGTCCGAGTATAACACACATGGCTAATTATTCGCGTAAAAAGTTTTCCCCTACGACCTAAAGCTTAGCCACAATATATCCGTGACAGACGGACATACAGACGACGACAACCATGCCAATAGCTAGACCGTTACTTAAGTACGGTCGGCCAACTATTGCTGTTATTAAGCTATCATTCCAATTTAGTTCTCTGTTAGCTGCAACGTTAACTTGACGATATTTCTGCTGCGAACTACCGTACCGGTACGGTAAACTATATAGCCTACACTAATGTGTGGTCTTCTCATCTTCCCTGACGAGTGCTGTTTATTTAAGATCACGTCCCTGAAAAATATTAATGTTATATTAATCATTATATTAATTATTATATATTATCACCGTGTATTTGCAAGATAAATTTGCATTTTTATTTCAATTATATTTTAAAATTTTGATTAATTTTTAACCGGTTTGACCTGAGAGAGGCGTTTCTCCCAGCCGTGGATGAGCACTTTCGGCGAGCAGCCGTAGGTTTCTTGATCATTGGTCAGGTCGCATGCCCTTGATTTCTTCTCCAGTCTCTGTAACAGCGCCTGCTTTTCCAACTCCCGTTTCAGTTTGTGCAGCGGTGACTTGGGAAACCGAACCTCGCCGCACTTGAGCCGGGCGCGCGGTCGGCACAGGCAGGACGACATCTTGTCGGCCTAGTTGACGGCGTGTCTCGGCGCCTGAGGTTCTCAACGCTGTCAGATGTGACACGGCTGCTGAATGGGCTTTAATATAATTACGACACGCTGACGTCATCCGTATGTTTCGTAATCACTGACGGTTCGTTTGCTACGGAAACTGCGTACTTAATACCGTCGATTATTTCAGTGTCGAAGCAAAGAAGACATAATGCTACCAGTTCAGAACGACGTGATCACTAAGCAGGTCCAGTCTTTCAGGTCAAGTGTGCCTCGTCAAGCCATCCGCAATTGGTCTTCCGGAATCTGTAGCTGTCTCAGCGATTGTCGCTCCTGTACGTATATACATGGGTGTGAGCTTAGGCGACAACATGCCTTTCTACTACGTACTGAAGTTTTTATGCATTTAAAATCCACATCAACGATGCCGAGAATGAGAGTTGCTGCGGTGATCAAATCGTATTTATAATAAGTAGCCAAAGTAGGATACTCTGATTTAAACAATATGACCTATCTCAGCAGACTCACAATGATGTTTCTTAGTTGTTTTTCACATTTTTTCGTAAAGGTTTTGGGTTAAAGTTGGGGTCAGGCTTAGGGTTAAGGATAGGGTTAGCGTTAGGGGATAGAATTAGGATCAGGTTTGAGGTTAGGGTTAGGTCGATTTTGTTTATTTGCACAACGGTTATCAAAAATATGTCAACAGAAAATGGCGGCCCTGTGATATATTAGCGATGGGTTGCAATTTTTAAATAAAGTAGGCTACTGAAGTTTTATGAAGTCGATAAATTTAAAAATAACTGCACTGTTCACCATTAAAACATCAAAATTGAATGTAAAATTCATTATGAGTCTAGTGAGGTATGTCATATTGCTTAAATCAGGGTATCCTACCTCAGACCGGCGCCGGTAGCCAGCAGCGTCGATTTAAATTGGAAAGCGCGAAATTTCTCTGTGAGAAAACGGGGTTGAAATTGATTCACATGGGTCCCTGAAAGTCGAAGGATCAAAGAACCGAAAATCGATGGCCAGCAGCAGGGTGCGATTCTTGAAGAAGGGCAGATATTGGGTTGAGGAGCGCTGTAAGCTCCCCTGCTCGTCTGGGGCGGAACTTCGGCCGCGAACGCATTCGGGGTATAAAAAAGCAGAAAATAACTAAAACTTTGAAGAACGGGGCGAAAATACACTCTCGCTTTGGTATATATTTTATTGGGGAGGGCGATTGCCTCCATGCTTCCCTTTTCTGGATCGACACCACTGTAGATAACGGTAATGAGCTAGTCTCATTGATTAATTAGGTCTACCAAACTGCTGCGACTTGGACGTACAATTTGAGGAAACGAACATTGCATACCTGATTTCACAATATGCACGTACAACACCGAACATTACCGTTTCTTACACTATTAGGCTTAGCTTATGTTTGTGGTTAATTCTGTTCGCTGTGGATGGTGATTTAGGTTACTGTGGCACGTGCTGCACTCCGTGTCTGGCGTGTCAACTGTCTGATCGCCTCGACGAACACTTGTGCCTACCGCTCTGCATTGGTATCGTCCCACTCAGACAGAAGATCCGCATGATGTTTGGCATCCGAGTACGTTGTACACGTTGATGTAGGCCTACATGGGTTGTTATGCATGGGCGAAGTATGCCACAATTCTTGCACTGTGGCCACAATACGGTCACAAAAATCAGTTTATTTAAATTTGATATACTTTACATCATGCTGGTGGGCAAAGCACCTGTGGACCCAAAACTTGGACCTAGTGTATTACACCATGAAACATTTATGAATTTTGTATGCAATTTGGTGGTGCATTTTTCCTGAACGACTATTGCGACGGATGTAACTGTAGCGTGGTATGTCTGTCTGTCCGTATGTCTGTCGTCTGTCACAGTTGTGCACCACGAATAAATCGTTAAACGGTTCGAAGTGCCATTTTACAGGGACGCTTGTGTGGCGTTAGCCCCAAATAACAGTAAATTAGTCAGGGCCCTAAAATAACACGTTCTTAGCTTTGCTGAGTTGTGCCAACAGTTTTGTCAGCGTTTGTCTGTCCGTCTGTTACAGATATATTGTGGCTAAACAGTGAGAGATAGGGCCTAGGTTGCTATTGTTTACTAATAGGAAGTCGCATATTCCCTTTCAGATGACACACAAATCACTGACCGTGGATGACTTTGAAGGTCAGTACGCACTATTGTGGCTAAATTGTACGTTGTATATCTCCGAAACAGTGTGAGGTAGGACTAAGGTTCTCATTGAGCAGTCACATAAGCTCTTTTACATGAACGAAAATCATTTGCTGGTTTTTTGATACCTGTGTACGGTTGGCCCACCCTAGCGACAGCTGGGTTTCTTGTTATCAGTTACTGACTGAGTTGTTTTAGGCCTATATTTAGTGCTTTATCTGCTGTACAATTGCGGTTTGTCTGCGTAGAAGTAATAAGTGATTTGATTCTGACCTGTGTGTGTTGCAGGGCAGTTTGTTGAGCGACTGTCAGGCGGCAGTGTTGTGCGCTCCGTGCGCCGTCTGTCAGATGTGGCGTGAACTAAATGCTGTCGGCTGGCACGCATAGCCACGCGTATCCAATATGCTCCACACTACTTGCACACAATGTCTCCGTCTGATCATCTCTTTTCGAGTTTCTACAAAGCAGTCTCACTGAACGATGCAGTGACCGTGGTTGGGTGCCAGGCCATAATTAGTGGGCCAAATGAGGATTCGATGTAGCGTTAGTTTACTATAAAAGCACCTAGCTTTCTATAGCCTATGATAAGCTCATTTCGTGGTTAAAATTGATTCCGTTCTAGTGTCAGAAAAAGAGTGTTATTTCGATGGGTCGGGGTTTCACCACAAACTCTGCTGAGCGCTTATAGCGTTCCCAGACCCCGCGAATTTGCTGCTCCCTCCTCAAGAAACTCAGTTCACCATTCTTATCTTCGGTCTCGGTTTCTTAGTCTCTGGCCTTGATTTTTGGCATGTCGGGCCTTCGAGCCCGGTTCGAGTTGGGAGTACTTGCTATGCAATGTGCACTGTTATGTTGTGTCTTGACACGTAATATTGCATTATCAGTCGCGTCACTTGCGTGATTGTCACACTCACATTCACTTACCTGGCGGCTTACTGCGCTGACGTAACCGGTAGTGATGAGTTTTCGTCAAATACTCTATCATCACCATCTCAACAATTGCCAAGACAGTCTAGTAGAAAGGTTTTTTGGCGTTTAATTTAGACAGCGCAGCTTCGACCTGCATTATAAAAGCAGACGTAGAGTTGAAATCAAAAACAATCAAGTGTCGAGTGTGCACTGTGCACAGAAAGGCAAACAGACGGCCGCATATGATGCTGGTTCTGGTGCAACATATCTTCGCTGGTCTGGTTGAACACATTTTGAAAATCGGTCAATGTTTGATGCATATGTAACAAATAGTAGTGTCGGGGCTTACTTTCTGGGTTACGAGCACTTTGTATGAACTAATAGCAGGAAGTCAGACACAAAACTCTTCTTTTCCGAGTTTTTTCATCCCTAAAAGTAAACACACTCGTCAAGACCAGCAGTTTGGCGACTTTTTGTCAACCGGTTAATATACGAATATTATGTAATTATTACGAAACATCAACTGTTAGTTCATACAGTCCGCACTGAATACAGAACGTAGTCTATACGGTATGTGAAACTATAGCTACAAGTCGTCGGTATTCGGTACATCTCATTGGGAGTTGTACTTAATTGCAGCACGCTACTCTCATCACGTTCTCGGGTACTTTTCCATGAGTGATTATGACCACGTCCTTTGTCGACATTGCAGTCTCTTATTCATAATACAACACTCAGTGAGAGCCAGGCAGGTGTCTTCGTGCTGCTTCTATAGCAACATAATCTACAGTAGGCCTACATTATGACCATCTACATCGCCAGCGTCGCATGATGACTACCAGTGACGCGACAGCTCTATAGACAGGCGGCAATGATGTGAACAAAACTAAAAGCTCGAGCCAAAGACCGAGATATCTGGATTTGTATACCAAAATCAAGAACGACAATTTTGCACGAAACGTTAACAGCAAAAATTACGCAATGAGTCGAAAGAAACAAGGCAGCAAAACACCAAACTCTTGTTCATGATCTTATCGTCAGATATTATGTTGACCGAGTTTTAAAATTCTTTTATCATTTATTAGACTCAGCGCAAAATGCAATAAAAAATGATCATTTTAGATTACACCGTTTTTCAAAATTTACGTTGCTTGTAAAATATTAATTTTCAAAAACTAGACCTATCGAAGTACAGCAACGGCAAACCAGTTAAACGAACGCATAAGCCTGTTAAGCACTATTAGTAAATCAATATTTCCGTAGATCATACGTCTTTACAACGATTTTTCTGAAGCCGCATAATAAATTAGAAACTAATTCATTAGTTTTAATTAATCACTCAGCACTGAGTTGATCGCAGGCATCTCAACAGCTAGCTACGTTGACTGGCCTGTACATCCGACCTGATGCGCAAAGAAAGCTAAACCGATCGCCACTAAATATTGCATGTTCATCGCTACTACGTCGTGGACTGCCAGGCGCTGTTGCCAGGATACGTACGTCCGATCGTGCTTCGGAGTTGCACCGCAATCCTTTCAAAGCCGTGCTGCAACGCCTGATCCACAGCGTACGGCATCGGGATCGTAAACTCTTGAATCCAAGGAGTCGAGAGTGGGGGAGAGAAAGACAGAGCATAAGGCGTCATTGTTTGTCTCCAAAATTTAGGGATGCCGCTTTTATATTTGATGGCTGACTGTTAACGTCGTAGCATTGACAATTATGACTCAAATAATAGCAATTTGCAGTTGTAGTGCTGCAGAGAATTTTGTTACAATCTGCCACGTACCGCGTGCAAAAAGGTGTCGCCATTGTCATGATAAGATGAATAGCTTAGAAAAGAAGCAGAAACCTTAAAGTTGCATAATAATGCTGCAGATTACTGTATGTGGACATAATCTGCCACATGTTTACAATTCTGTAACACATAATTGACTGCTTGTGAGTTAAAACACATTTACGTTTTCAATAAATGTTGTGAATGACAAGCGACCATTATTTTCGTAGTATAACTGGTGGCTAAAGGTGATAAATAAACAATTGGTAAAAGAATCAAGCCGGTCACAAGCGGGTGGTACCTTTAACCAGTTGCAGCAAGAGGCAGCGATGTGTGTGCTTGCAATGAACGATTATAAATAGCTTTTTCATAAAAACACGCAACCAAAAAGAAATTCACAATTTTTATTCAACATTTGCGAGCGTTTTCCTCATATAACGCGTTAAAGACGTTTTTTCAACGTTTACATGCTTGGCGATTGTGTGTGGGAGTCTTCAGGGCACCAGCTGTCCACTCGCTGTAATTCAGAACCTTACAACCCACGCAAAGCGGCAACGTTAAGCTGACGACACACAGTCACGAAATCAGCGACCAAACGATAAGCCGCACTAACAGCACTGGCCGGTGCAGATTTCTCATCGCCAGTGTTGTTCGCCGTTGTTCGGTACCAGCTGTGCTGTTTTATTCGCCGCCGAGAACTTGTGCCAGATATGTATTATACGGCAGCATATCTGCAGAATGTCAGACCTGCTGGAAATCGAGAGAACGGTGCCGGTGTATAATCGACTTGGCCGTCGGAGTCGCAGAACGTAGGCACATGCTGGCGAGCGAGTGTATGTACTAGGGAGTGCATTTGGACGCACGCAACTGGCTGTTCTAATCGATAACGGCGCCGCTAGCAGCAGCAGCAGCAGCATCAGAGGCAACATTTCCGTCGCCGCTAAGCCATCTGACTGTCGTGCTTGCTGCGACAAATATAGCGAGCCGGCGAGCAATCCGCCGGCGGCATTTTATTAGCATAAGGACTCCACAGAGTCGCAGTCGGTCAGTGAGTGAGCAGTTTCTATAGATCGTAAACGATCAATTTTCTTACCGACTGGTTGCACTTCAACAGATAGGTAGGTACGGCGTGTCGTAACTTCCTTGAATTTGCATCTTCAGCATCTGTCGCTGTCAACCATCACTTTTGTCACTCTTGTTTTTAACATCAGCTGTTAGAGAATGTTTACTGGACATTTCATGGTTTCGTCGTCAAGTTAAGAACTGATGTCATTCAGTTTCATTCAAAGCCGGAACGCAACAAGTTTACAAAGACTATAGTCTTAACTACTGAGCAGTGCGCACTAAGTGTCGGGATGTACGAACTTTTTCTCAGCTACTTTTTGCTCACGATTTGCTTACACGAATTGTTTAGTTAGTTCACAATTATTGGTTCTCTCGAATGGAACCTACGTTTTTTAATTAGCAAACAAGCTTCAGCGTAATGTTTTTATGAAAATTCTCCGTTAGGTGAAATGTATTTAATCTTTCTATAGTTTTTTTCCTTGACGTTAATTAACATATGGTAGTTGCCCAGTGTTGCTGCACTCTGTAAACAAGCCGATGAACAGCACTGTTCCGCTCTATCAAGTACATACCTACTCAACCTCTTCGACCAATCTTACCACCCGAGCGCAGTACATCATATTGCACACGTCCGCGAACGCATAACTACGAAATTCCCTATAAAATAAAATAATAATATTGTTGAGTGCAATTTTATGTACCGTGTTTTGTACAAAGACTGTTTTGGTTGTTTTTAGCATGTCAGTATGTTCTGCATTGTGTTTAACAGCGGTGTGTCTGTTGATTGCTTTAATAAAGACTATCATGTATAAATATAAAATGTGCATGTTCATAACCTGCCACTCATAGCCAACTCGGTCTAGCCATCCGTCTGTGAACAAAGACGTAATGTTGGTGTCCACAGCTTACAACGAGGGCGAATTACGTAAGACGTCGTAGTCCATGGTCAGGACTGCTGCTGCACTAACTTTCAAAAAAGCGACAGAAGGATGAATAGTGCTTCACCATAATGCTATGAATGCGGGTTTTTTGTTATTTTTATTTTCTCGTAACGTAGATTCACTACGGGTAGAGAGTGGCCTATAAATGACAGATTTGTATTTTTTTATTTGCGCTCTTTCGTCAGATATGACTACTAATCGGCTACGTACGACGACGTGTCAGTGGCAGGCATTTGTGCTTTGTTTATATAGTTTGAATTTGCGCATGTTTCGTTTAGGCCCATCGTATAAACAAAGTGCGATTTAAAGTTAAAACACTAGAATTGATTTAGCCGTTTTATCCTGCAAGAGTGATTAATAGTAACTTAGGCTGTATCTTTCAGCATTTCCGAGATATGGCCAGTTTTCCGTTAAAACGCACATTTTTCTACTCCCTTCATTCGACCCCCAATTTGAAAATGCTCTCTTTGGAGTAGATGGCTGAAATTTTGTATTTTTAACATTCATGGCTAATGATTTGTTAAAAAGTTTCTCTTACGCTCTACCTGTTAGTCAGGGTACATCCGTTACAGACGGACGGACAGACGGACGAAAACCATGCCAATAGCTCGAACGTCAGGCCTACTTAAGTACGGTCGGCTAAAAATGCTGCGATCGCTGCCGTATGTGCCGTTTGTTAAACGGAATATTAACCCATCAGTGCATGACTTTTTATGATGTATCGTCAAAGTAGGTGTCCTTTATTTAGGACGCTATGCGGTAGTCGGTTAAACTTGACAAATCAATGAAACACCATTATTTCATTTTCATAGTCTGACATCTAGTGTGTGTATATAGCAGGTGGCGCTATACAATCGTGGCTCGCAACACGAAGGACGCCTCGTGTATGCGACTGCACGCTCTTTCGTGGCCTGGGGACCGGAGCCTCAGGAAGGTGGCGGGCTTAGTCAGACCCAGACCGCGAAAGAGCAGTTTTGCTTCGTTGTATAATACTTGGCAAGACAAATAGGCAAACAAGCTAATAGCTTAGAATGAGCGGTCGCTGACGACAATAGAAATGAATGAATGAATAAATAAATAAATAAACAAGTTCGCAGATTATAGATGGACTAGGCCTATAAAACACACGACGATCGACAACGCGAGCGTTAAACGAACTCCAATGTTTGCTAATTTAGATGCATCAGTGGGCTGATCGGTCGTTGCAGTGAGACCGGTCTGCCTGCGCGTATAAATTTGGCCTGCGTGTATGCCTACATGTAGGCAGTCGTGAATCTAGTCGCATCTTATCTCGCATTTTATGCACATTTATCGATGTTCTTTTTTTCGATTTTTCGAATATTTTTATGTGGCCGCCATAATCGGCTGCATTACGTGTCGTGTTTGTAGGCTAAGTAAGTAAATATGATTGTAAGTCCGTCTGTTCGTCCGTCTCGTACCAGTCGTACGGGCTCGTAACTGGAAAACAAAAAACGCACCAAAACCGAAATGATAAAAACGTTCATCATGAAATGTGCACCCGGTGTGCAGGAATTCCGTTCAGAAGATTAGCCGCTTGGAATTTCAACGCGAAATTTCACACACTCATTACTTGTTTATACCGTCATGCAATGAACGAGCCAAGCGGCATTTGATATTTTCTGAGGTTTATAGCAAAATTACATAAAGTTCTTGCGAGGCAGCATCGTGATTTGCATATTCAAAACTCAGTGCTGTTACACATGTGTACAGGTGGTTGGAGGATCCGGTGCAGTGAGTGAGTGAGTGAGGATGGCGGTTCAAGTGTCTCGCAGGCAGTGCGCGCTGCTGCTCCTACTGGCGGTCACGACGCCATGTCACGTGTCAGTCGCCAGTCCAGTCTCTGCAACCAGCAACACATCGCCCGCTCAGACTGTTGACGTCGACCTGCTTATGCCGTCCGTCCAGCCGCAAATGGTGCGTCGTCAGTGGCTTCGTGACAGAGAGACTGCAGACGGCAGGGGCAATTGCCCCATCCCCAAACTTTGGGCTCTGGGAAAATTGTCTTAAGATATGTTTTGGGCGAAAATTTTCGTCCAAAAGTGCAAAAGTGGGCTGAACCCTCCAATTTGTGCAGTGGCTTCTATCCCTATACCTAGTAGCCGCAGCTTGCGCCCAGTGAAAAATAAGGGGGGGGGAGTTTTGTTAACAGTGTAGATCAAAACTTCCGCCTTATTTTTCACTTCGCAATCTACATCCTTAACAAAACTTTTCACCATTTGTTTTTTTACTGGGCAATCTACACAGTTTAACAAAACTCCTCCCCCTATTTTTTGCTTCCCCTTATTTTTTACTCTACATTTTTAACAAAATTCACCCCCTATAGAAAGGGGAAAAGTCCAAGGGGGTTGAGAAACTTAAGTTCTTAAACGGAGGGGTAAACGTGAGCCCGAAAGGAAAGAGAAGTTGCGCCCGAATTTGACTCCAGCTTTGGGGGGATAGAAGCCAGTGAATTTGTGAATATGTAGGCGCAAAATTGAAATTTCGAGCTTTCATCTCCTGTGTCGGAAAATTGCAAAGTTTCGTCTCGCCTTCTTTTTACCTCACGATGCCTCTAACCTCTATCCATACAGTTCGAAAAACCAGCAGACGTACTTGAGCCTCTAGTCAATCCCTTGATTTAGAGGCTTTACCTCTAAGCAGTGCATTTCTTATTTCACGTCTTTTTGTTTTCACCAGGAATTCAGCGCAATGCCTACAGTTTGCTATTCTGAACTGAAGTCTCTTTCGATCTTCACTGGATTTAAGCTTGTCGTCTCGTCTTAGTTTGACGTTATCTCCCAGCACGACTTCCCTTCTCGCGGGGCTTCGTTTTTCGTTCATAGTTTAAATTTGCAGCTGTCTCAGTCATTTATTAGGATTCGCTATCTGCCAACTCCGGACACTGCTAACTTTTCTTCATTAACTTTCAGCTCATCGAACTCAAAGTGACAAAATATTTTTTCCACAGTTTTCTAAAAACGTTGCAATTAAAAAGTTATTTAAAATGTTACTTACATATGCATTTCGTTAGACAAAATATAGCAAATATATGCATATTTTGTTTATCAACCAACTGTTGCCAACATTAAACAAAAAGCCCAGCTGTCGCTAGGATAACCGACCTTACTAGTTGTAAGTGACCCTGAAGGTCATCCAAGGTCGAGGATTTTCATGTCATCTGAAAGGGCGTATATTACTTCCTATTAGTGGTTAATAATAACGTTGGCCGTATCTCTCACCGTTTCCGAGATATGGCCGGTTTTCCTTTGGAAACGGACATTTATCCTAACCCTCCATTTGACCCCGAATTTGAAAATGTTTCTCTTGCGCTAGATCGCTGAAATTTTGCATGCCTCGGTTTATGACACAGAGCTAATTATTCCTATACAAGTTGCCCTTAAAGACTTATAGCTTAGCAATAATACATCCGTTACAGACAGACGGACAGACGACGACAAACGACGATGGACGATAACATACTATAAGCTCGGCTAAAAACAATGGAAAAAGCATCGTGTAGATAAAATGTTTGACATCGGCTGTTTACAGAAATCTATCTGCCTCCCATTACGATTGACCACGATCGTCGTCGTCATCATCGTCATAGCCGTCATTTATTTCTCCGAACAAAATAGCTACAATGTAAATACAAATCAAAAAGGGTTAATAAACAAAATGTTTTGAAGGATCGAAAGGCCAGTACCAGTAGCACTTACAGATGCATGCTCCTGGAAAACAGTCTGAGAGACTAATGCAAGCATATTTTTGCCTAATTGAAAGGGTAATGGGGTGTTTACACGATCCAGCAAACGCCCAGCAAACTTCCAGCAAATGTATTCAAAATACACGTGCTAATGCTGGACGTTTGCTGGATCGTGTAAACACCCTATAACTGTCACAAACACACACATGCACACAGAAAAAAATAAACACAAGTAGTTCTGCAAACAAGCTAATAGCTTAGGAAGAGCTGTCGCTGAGGACCACAGATTTGTATAAATGAATGAATAAATAAATACATAAAATAATGTTTTTATTCATAACCCAGGAACCAACATGCATCCCCAGATTATCGCACGAAAAGCGACAATCCGCCGGTCGTGGTCGCTACTGCAGGTTTAGCTCGTAGAACGTCTCATGGTATTACTTAGCAAACGCAACAAATTTAACATGCAAATCGCAGACTGGATATAATAACAGATAATAGATGTCGGTAAACAATGTCATGATAGCGCAGCAACTGGGGTGCATCATGCGCTTGCCAATAAACAGGGTCAGTTGAGACGTGGGGCATTAATCACACCGTGGGTCGGTCGGTCTGCTCTGCTGTAGTAAGTTAGCGCGTTTAACTGGCAGAATGTCTAAGCACGTGTGGCCACAGACAGAAATACACACATAATTTGGATTCTGTAACAAGATTCGAGCAAATTTAAGGAGCTGTATCAGCGACAGCTCAATTAGGCTACTGCTGAGCTTAGTATTTTTATAATGCAAAGATTTTTTTTGCTGTTTTAGGCGGAAACGTACCTTTGTCATGGAATGAAGATGAGCGAAGACCCAATGTACCTCGGTCCGTTTTCTATTACCTTTTTCTGTCCATAAATTACAGGATCAGGTGAAACTATTCGAAGTAGGCAGATCGTGGATGCGTTTTAATTTCCAATGATAGCCAGTATTTTCCTTCTTTATTGTCTTTGTTTTGGCTCTAAATAGCGTCCAATCCACTGGCATTTTGTTATTTCGATTTCTGTGCTCTATTGTAAGCCTAAAAGCTGTTCAACATTTTTCGTAAAGTTAAGACGTTGCTGCCCAAAACACTGTTGTTGATTTTTTTATTAGGTTTACTAGCGTTGAATCTAAACTGAAGTAGCCTATAGTCTTACCGTTGATTAATTTATTTGTTGCTTAAATTGCTTGCCCAGCGCTTCTGGTATAGGCCTATAGCACTTATTGTGTGTTCAAATTCGACTTAACAAACATTATTACATTTATATGTCGTATAATATTGATCGTATAATAATTAGGCAAACGATGATAAATATTCCAAATAAAAATTAAGTGGGTATATTGTACAAAACTGAGATAGGAGGTGAGAATAGGTTTTACTTCTAGCACAGCGTATAGTCGTAGCTAATGAGGCAATGGTAGGCCTAAGTCTAATACAGTAATGAAGTGCATGTATTTACTGCGTGCAGTTGGATTCAAGCCGCAAGCGAGCATGGAAAAGGCGCATCATATTCTGATTTATGGATGTACGGAACCAGGAAATACGAACGATGTCTGGTAAGTCGCGTTACCTCATATAGACCCCTTATATATGTACGTCTAAAGAGTGGTTTTCAGCCGACGCAACTCACGCAGAGTGCGCAACGCAAAGAATTCTGCAACGACCGCTTTTATTCTTACGTTTGGCCGTTGCGTCAGCTGCAGCGTTCATTGCATAAATTACGTATCTGATGTCGCTGCCAGACATCGTTTTTGTCTCAAACGTCGGTTTTGCAAATTTTGACTCCCAATATTCCCTTCCCGTATCACACGAAGCGGGGCGCGTTTATTTGTGTCGGGTGGCAGGTGTGTAATCTAACATGGTAAAACGATGTTTAGATCTTAGATCTGTAATGGGTTGACTCTTTCTAATTATTGATACTGCAGGGACTGCGGAGAGATGCACGCGAAGTCGAATAAGTTCGAGACGGCTCGGGTCTGTGCGTCGGGAGACAGTATCGTCTACGCCTGGGGGTCGGACGCTCCAGAACTCAAGCTTCCGCCAGGCGTCGGCTTCAAAGTAGGGGGAGACACGGCCATCCAATACTTGGTCCTGCAGGTTCACTACAAGGACGTGTCGTCATTCCTCCCGCCAAGTGAGTCGTCGTACTCACGTCGTACTGCAATCATCGTACTGTTCGTGTCAATGCAAAAATATTTTTATGTACGGTATTCGTTTCTGTGTTTTACGGTATTTGTTTTGGCTTTTATTTGCTTCATTGTCAAGCCTTTCAGAAGGTGTCAAGTGCTAGGCCTAAGCCCACGCTCTTTTATTTCGAAAACTGTAAAACAACCTCGATAGAATTACGCATTCACCAGCAGCGGCAGAATAAACAATAATTCAATTATTGGTATAATATACCCAAGAGCCAATGGGTGATCTGAAATCACACACGGCCCACGGAACGCTTGACACTTGTTACTCACGGCGGGTCACGAGTTATGTTCATACAGTCACGGCGACACCAATCTGTTCCTGGAGAAGCAAATTTTGTGGATTCGAGTCGCTAGAAGCGTCAAAGGGGTGGAATCTGGACAGTATACTAACTCATAAACATCCCCAGCGATAAAGAGGTCTTCTTAGGGGACGGAGCCCCAGCCGCCAGGGCAATTTATGCGATTCTTCATGACACCGCAGTAAATAGTCTGCTGAAAATACGTTATAAGCGGCCTAGACATACGGTCTAACTAATAAGCTACAATCACAGAATAATCTAACATACTATATACTGTGACGTTGATGCTTTTTATCCCTTTTTAGCAATGTCGAAGAAGCATTTGCTATTGATTGGTGCAGCCCCCACTCTGTAGTTGGGTCAGCAGCTGCTGCACCTGGTGTAAAAGCCTAATTGGGTGTTGCTGACTGTGACAACAGAAACGAACGGAAGCCGCTAATCGGCGATCGCCAGGCGCTGCTGGGGATAATGTAGGTCGGATGTTGATTACAGCTGCTGCAGTGTTACTGTTGCTGTTGCTATGGCGACGTTAATGCGATTCTTTCACGTGGCGCTAATGCTCTCTGTTAAAAACAGCGACCACGACAACAACACTGTTGCTTTTGCCAACTATAATTACACGCAACTATTCATATTAATAGGCCTATACTTGCGAAAAGAGAACAAATGCTTATTAAAGCTGTTGTTTTCACTTTCCTCAACCGTATGATGTGATGTATTACAGAGAATGAGACTGACAAATCTGGAGTTATTCTAATGACCACCGAGCAGCCGTGAGTATACGCAGGGTTTATTATTTCGATTTTTAACTAGTCGCGCACAATTTTTGTTTGTAAATCGCTTTATCTAGGCTTTTTTGTTGAGTCCGGGCCTAAGTGTATAGGAGTAGCCTACTAGGCCTACGTAGTACGTTTTAAAGCCAGACTAAAACTGTTCGCGACGAACATTCTGTCCTTAACCGTTTCCAGATTGATGCGCCGTAATGATTACGATTTTATTACTTTGTGTAGTTTGTGAGCAATTAACTACGTTCTTTTGAAACGCTTCGTATACGTATTGCATTATGTTTGTCCAAGCCAGCGTGAAAAAGGGCTGGCCGCCGGCCCTTCAAAAATGCTTGGAGACGTAAAGTCACAGAAAGTTCAAACACGGTGCACCTGCATAATAACTATGCTATGGTGAGCAGAATTTCAAACGTTTTGCAGCGTTAGCAGTGTTCCGACACGAAACCCACGTAGCCTCATGCGCTTGCGAACTATTAGCGACAGTAATTTGAATAGCCTACATTGTTTGAGACAGACCCCTGCAGTGCGTAATTAGGACCACATACTGTGGCGTTATCACTGCGCTTAATAATTGAAAAGCACGTGCGGCAGATTAATGAATCGCTCAGGTCGTGCCTCTATCTGCGATAGCAACAAAACCAAACTAAGACGGAAGTGCATTATGCGATTTGCAGGCAGCCGAAACGTGCCGGGGTCTACTTGATGGGAACGGACGGAGAAATCCCACCTCACTCGACGACCTACATGGAGACGGCTTGCAGCTACAATGAGCCCATCGTCATGCATCCATTCGCCTACCGCACGCACGCTCACTCACACGGTACGACAGTCTCCACATTTAGACGAACCAAGCCCTCGGAGAAAATTTGCTCCCTTAATTCCCGTTTCTTATAACATGCCCTTATTTGTGCACGTATTTTGGAACTTGCGATTTCTTCAAAACAAAATTATAAAAAGGCTGTTTTGATTTAAGTGCAAACTCAACGACATATAACACATATAACACCTTGGGTCTAAGTTTACTTTGAAGTCTAACATACTAGTGTTATTTATAAAGAACAAAAAAACACAAATATCTAAATAATAAATAAAATATTTTCTGTGGAGTCTATGGCATGACCTCCTTTACTGATGTCTGCCCAGGTTTCCCACACGACTGCATCCAACCGTGATGCGTTCTGTATCATAGCGCTCTGAGTCTGAATCAATCTGAGAATTCAGACTGACGTAATGGCTGAGTCGCACTGGCTCAAACTGAGCCCCGAGAGCTTTTAAAAACAAATTCACATTTCGCGGTACCGTTATGTTTCATTTATGTTAAAAAAACTGTTTAGTTTATATACAGCGTAAGCGTGACATCGTGGTTGTAGATATAAAACAGCACAAATCACAATGTAAAAATTCTAACTTTACCACTACACAGTCAGCAAAGTTTTTCTGACATTGTGTAATGGTGATGATGACTGAGTGAGTAGGGTTTTACGTCCCACTCGACATAGTATAGGTCATTTCAGGGACGGCCTGTCCCGGCAGAATGCACACAAACACATAATAATGGAACGGTAAGTTTAAACTTTACAATAAACAGAAAGTTTAACCTTTACAGAAACACAAAACACAAAAATGAGCTTAACCGGAAGGGAAGATACAAGAAGTCACGCACGCAGACGTTATATGTCACCTATTTGTGGGGAAGCCCCCCGTAAACGGATTTTCACTAAATTTTGCACATCGGGAGATATGCCAAACATAATCATCTGTGCAAATTTTGGTTTGGAAAAATTGAGGGGTTTTGGAAATACAAGGGGTCAAGTTTTGGGTTCTCCCATTGAAATGGCTGGTCACCCTTACAACAGTGCTGCGCTACCGCGCAGTTTGTGATGATGGCATTTAACGTACGGTAAATACCGAGTTTCTGTTCTGTTCTGTGTTGCTGCTTTCTGGCAGAATAGTGATTGATAACGCAGTCGTCAGTTAATGGCTTACGGCTGCCACTCACGCGAGCCGCTCAACGTACAGTAGAACGTTGACTATAGATGTTGTTGCTGCTGCTGTTGCCATAACAACGTTAATGCGATGCTTTCAGGTCGCGTTAATGCCGGGTATCGCGTCAGAAATGGCAAGTGGCTCGAGATTGGCCGGATGAGTCCGCAGAAGCCACAGGTACACAGATGTGCTTCCTAGACCCACTAGACTCAGGCGTCACTGAAATCGATTAAAACTTCTGGATACATACACTATTGCAAAAAACATGGCTCACTTACTGAACACTTGTATAGCCTATAACGGGTTACAACTTACGTCAGTATAGTTTTAGAGCCACGTTTATTATTATAAACATTATCATTATTGTCAGAGTCAATGGTAACGTAGTAACATGACAGATTATAAAATAATGTTAGCGTCCATCTGTTTTAGTCGCACTTCGGTCTGGGTTTTACTCTTCGGACCCAAGTGACAGTGCAAAGTTCTAAAATTTCATCAAAATTAAACACAGTAATTCGTAGCCGTACGAAAAGAACCACAGAGAGACGCAAATACAATATCGATTTGTTCTTTGATGGAAAATAAAAGATAAAATAAAAATGAAAGCAAAATAGCAACTTATTGTAAATTTTATTGTTTTACGTTCTCATACCCATTCCATAATGTGATGTGTATATGTTTTATTTTTGCTTTTCTTTTTACCACTTTTATTGCTTTTATTGCTTCTATTATTTTACCTGTGTACTATGGACGTTTTCTGTCTGAAATAAAACTTGATTGATTGATTGATAGGTACACAGCTTTTTCTGTATCAGTTTTGTATTTTCAATAATACTGCACGATATGCTTTTGTAAAGTGCAACTAACTAGTTGAAACAATCCGTAAGGCTTATCGGACTGCGATAACGTTTTGTTGAATGTGTTGTGACACAGATGTTCTACAATGTGACGAACCCGGGAATGACCGTGAGCCAGGGAGACATTCTGGTCAGTAGGTGGCGCTCGCTCAGATTCGTCTAGTTTATAGCCCTACTATTCTGAGAACTCGTAATAATCTGGTATTCAGTTTAGTCGTATGGCATCAGGCCTAACTACAAACTATCAAGAGACCTATAATATACGGCTCAGTGGAAATACGTAGTAGGCCTAAATGAATCAGTTTCCCCGGACTTTTGTAGGGCTAGTTGTAGATCTATACGACGTATATATTTGTGGGACTGTGCGAGTGTGCTGCTGTGCACTATAGTTCTGTTGAACTGTTGTCCAAAATGTGCATCAAAGCGCTATTTTGCAGGATTGCCGTATAAGGGTATAGTCTATGGGTATGGGATGAGTATGAGAACTGAAATCCAATTCCCACGCAGGCCCACGGCAGTTCTGCCAAAAGTTCCCCGGACCAATTATCAGTGCAAATATCTCAGACAACGCTAGGATTACAACTTCCCAGGGTAATCCGAACTTTTTGGGGATTAATTTGGCAACACTTTTGCAGATTAGACATCTTCTTATCGCCCAACTACCACAGTCGTGTACAACGGGTCTGATCGTTTCTCAGTCTACGTGCCAGACGTGTCATAATGGCGTTTCATATAGGCATTTACTTAATCATCTTGAATATATTTGTTATTCAACTATCGTTGATCACTATATGTCTGGCTTATCGTTTACACAGGCGGCAAGGTGTACGATGGTGAACGATGAGGACAAAACGTATAAAATAGGGTAAGTATGCACGACGTATTAGAGTAATAGCAGGTTTACTAGCAGGTTTACTGGCAGTCGGGGAATGGGGCAAAAGGGGTAGATAATTTGCATGTGATAACTGAGGGGTTGAGCCGCGAGCGAAAAAAAACGAAGACTAAACGACAAATCCCTTCCGACGGTGATGCTAGTAATGCACTAAAACCATTGGCAGACTTTGTATAAAATAACATATTTTACCTTACAAATTGCTGAATATTAGGCTATCAGGTATCTTACTTGTGTAAAGTAGCTATAACACGTCGCACTATCTATTCAAACTTTAAAACGAAAAAAAGAAACAAAACCTTTCTGAAATTCTAAGTATCTCGTGACTGATCGGTGGCGACTGCAAGAGAACGCTTTAGAGAGATGGACGAAGTGCAGCCAAGTGCAGCTGCTCGAACTTCATACAATATGCAAGCCGCGTTTCCACGTACGACACTTCTTGGTGAGTTATCGTTCTGTCACCACTAAGAGCACTGTCGGCATACAGCATTACTTAGGCCTACATAGTATACAGAAGGCGCTGGCTATTAGCGGAATCGGCTAGCCTACATCCGATTGTGCAGTTAACAACAACTTTTGAAAATGGACACACAGTTATTAATTAGCAGAATTGCGTAGGCCCTATTTGACTGATCGGGACTTCATTGTGCGCAAGTTATATGACAGTTATTAGAAATGGTTTTTGTTTTGTATTGTTTTTGTTAAACTTGCTATTATTGTTTTATAACTTTATCTGCGTAAAACTAACAATGTAGCTTATTTTTTCAACTTTTTATTTTTTTACTTGTTTGTACAATTTCCATTTATCAACTGTATCTAATAGGCCCCTAAGCTAAGCAAATTAAGAAGATGATGATGATGACGGCCAGATTGTCTTTGCTTGCTTAACTGGGTTTAAGTCCACATTCCACTTACCGGTATTTCAATTTATTGCGAATTCGTTGTACAGCATGTTGCAAAGCCACTAGAAACTTAGAACAAGTTCACACAAAAGTTGAAAATACAGCCTGTAGGGTAAATAACGTACGAGACTACAACAAATTTAATTACGCCTAATGAAGTTTGGTCTTGAGGCGCGCACAGAGGGAAGGAAATGAACTGAAACAACAGAACTACGTCATTTCAGTTCAGTTGATTCCGTTCGCTCTGTTTGTGTTTTTAATCATCCCCGGCTCATCGAGATGCAAAAGCGACGAGCTTTCACGCATCGCCCTTAGTCTATGCGGATATCTCCAATCAGTCAAACTGTCGAAGCACATTTACACAGCGTCTTTTGTCGCGAACGTTAAAAAGGCACACAATAATTATCTTGCTTCCAAATTTACTGCAGCGTGCAGTCTGTACAGGAAACGAACGTATTTTTAATTGCAATGCGACACATTACGTTTGTTCTGTTAGAATGTCAATGACGTGAACCTAAGAGGCAGTCTGTGTCCAATTCTTCTTCTTTTACGATAACGATAATGCACAAATCATCAGAGCTGAGTAGTGTCGCGCATGGATATCTCGATACGATATGACACGATTCGTGTCTGGTGCAGGCCGACGGGGAAGGACGAGATGTGTAACTTCTACATCATGTACTATGTGGACGGCGACCAGTCTCTGAGTGACAACTATTGCTTCACGGCCGGTCCACCGAGCTGGAGTTGGGACGATTTAGACGGACTGGACTCTGCTCTGGCTCCAGACTCCGCCAGCATAGTTCCAGGCACCGACAAGCTGCTGGAAGCCACACGCCCGGTAGTATAGCGTAATATAGTTGCTATCTTTGCCAAGTGCACGCAGTGAATGTCGCAGATATTGTCTTCCTTGAACGGTTGCCTACATGTACGTGTTTGTCTGACTCTGTGCACAGATGATCAGTCAATCAGACCAGTTTAGGCAAAAAGAAATGGGTGAACTGTAACAAGCGAGAGAGGCGCCGAGATCGAGACGCCGAAAGCGTTTATGGGAAAAAATATTCAGAGGAGGACACGGGGTGTTCACTTCCTGTCCTAAGGCCCCACCCACCAGGGTCTGGGGCGCAGCCCCAGCCGATCAAAATCGTATGTGCTGTATTTTAGTCACAAAAATCTGGTTTCTGGCGACAATTATTTTTTTAACGAAAATGATGACAAGAAATGGTGACAGAAAGGTTCAGATCAATCGGAGTTCCCCCCAGCTCGCCCAAGTGTTGGAACGCCGTTCACCCTGTGTTTCCCCTCAACTTAAGCACCGACTATAATTTCGTGTATGTGATGACGTTGATGATGTAGACAGTGGATGACGACCGACAGTTGCTGGACGATCAGCTGGCTCGTCTGCTGTCGTCGTTCCAGGACGACGGCGGGCAAGACCTCGAGCCTGATGACGACGAGTACCCCATGGCGCCGCAGTACGATGACGAGCTGTATCAGCCCCCCGTCAGATACATCTACTAATGACACACGTACCGGCCTGAGTGGTGACGCCAAGCACTTGAACAACGCTACTCATCTTATCATTGCTGGCTGGATGCTCCAATGGATAGAGACAAAAAAACTGGTCCAAAAATATATCATAAGCCTACAACCCATCATTAATTTTCGCCAAAAATACAGGTCTATAGTTTCCATCGCATTCAGTTAATATTCGAACGAAGTGACACATAATACGCCTCTGCAATAAGAAAACATTTTAACATAAAAACTTATCGCTATAAGGGCCTAAATACGGCGTAATTTTTGGCGCTACACGACATTTGAAGTCGACATTCACGTCTTACGGAATCATAGATGACAAGACACGGTAATCGAGTATATATATTTTCGTCATGAGCAAATCCCAGTACACATTGCGCAAGAAAGGGTAAAGGTTGACTATTTTCATAACTACTGTTACAATTACTATATTATACTAACGTGACGTGTCATCCACTGATGGGCTGACTGCATGTAGAATACAGCAGCATATCAACTGCATTCTTAATGCCTGCCATTCTGTTGTGCGTTTTGTGAAAATTGTACGTCGTGTCACACAAAGCATATTAATTAATGGGAAAAGTGGCTTCGTTTTAGTACATCTACGTGACTACTTAAAAATTTTGGCGAGTGAGTGAGTAAGGTTTAACGTCCTGCCCGATACAGTATAGGTGAATGGCATCTGGTGCAACAAAAAAACATTGGAGCAAAAAATGTTTTTTCGTTGCAAGAATGATGTTTAGTCAGTTGCGAAATGATCACAGACATACAGTAGAATTGACATTTGACTACTCTAGTGCGATATTCGTCAACCCTGGAGTACAAATGGACGAAACGTACCTTAATGCCTGCCATATGCTATATGCCAAGACTCTGGTAGTCTATAACTTAACAAAACTGGGTTAAGCACGCACAAAACATGCTAGTCTAGAGCATTCATGTTTCACAAGGTAGTGTAGCGACACATTTAGGGTATGGATCTTTAATGAAACTTGTCACAATTTCCTGCAAAATGTGCCAGTAAAAGTTTAAAAATCCGTTGAGAATTGACAAACTTATCAATACAGCTTGCTGCAGTTCTTTTCTGAAATACAGTGCAATATATGATAAATCAAATATGTCAGCTGGGATAAACTTTAAAATGCAAAAGGATGAAGTCTATCTGGTAAACCCCCAAAAAGCATAACAGACTCTCTTTCAGGGTTCCACCATAAAGTGGACTGGGTCTATTCGAACATAAAAACTACACAAGGCCAAGGCATTCACATGGCTAAAACAAGTAAGTAAATGAAGTGTAAAATGTTCTGTATAAAACATAAAAATGCCCAGATGCAGCAGTCTGACAGCACTGTCTGTTAGTCAGGGACGCAGCCACCTAGTCAAAGTTAAAGGTGTCCAGTCTGATATATACAAATCTCGTACTATTTTCGTTTCATGCCCTGCTCAAGTTCTGTAGAAAATGTGGCAATACCTGAAGTCACTGAAACTTTGCAATACAAATAAAATGCTTTAACGTCCTACATTTCTATCAAATGCAACTGTACTATTAGACAATCATGGAACTACCAAAAAGTTGCAGTGTCGGACAGTCGAACACTCGCTTCCAAATTTTCAGGAGCGTCTGGCTACCCACGAGATACATAGTGTCTGTGCCTATGCTGTTTGTTCACCGAGTCAACAACATGATATAATTACCTCCGCCAAGAAGGTTATGTTTTTGCTGGTTTTTGTTCGTTTGTTTGTTTGTCTGTGTGTTAGCAAGATAACTCAAAAAGTTATGGACGGATCTTTCTGAAATTTTGAGGGCATGTCGGGCATGGCATAAGCTACAAGTGATTCAATTTTGGGGGTGATCCGGCAAGAATCCTGGATTCTGAATCACTTTGAAATTTTCATTACCATTGCATTAAAGGGGACATAAGCGAAACCGCTGGCAAAGCGAATATGGCGACGCCACCTAGCGAATAGCATTGCCTTGGCGGAGGTACCTGCAAGCTATGATTGCTTTCTAGTTATTTATCCAAGCAGAGCCATACATATTTCCAAGTAACATCGCTGCACAGCCGACATAAAAAAAAACAATTATATTGCCCTCAGCAAATATTCAGCAGGTTACAAAATACAACACATAACACATGACTAAACAAAACACAGTGAACTGTACACAACATAAGCTGCGTTTTTGATGGCCTACCTAGGTCAATGCATTAGACAGGCCCATAGATATGTATATTATGAATACAGAATTTCGTTCTAATAACGTTAATAATGTTCTAATTTCAATCTAAATACAACAAAACAAAATTCTTTCAAAGTTTTCATCTGCCGTAGGGCGGGTGCTTTGCTAGTATTTATAGTATACGTATCTATGAACTAACCAAAACCGTCTGGATATCAAAAACACAGCTATACTGTGCTCGCATTCCCCCCACGCAACACAATAAATATGTAACAATATTCCGCATTCCAACTAAATACAAACGATAAACCATTGCGAAATGGTGGCAGTGTGATTCAGTGAAACAATTTGATTTCATTACTCACTTAATATTTTCACACCGGATGGCAAAAAAACCACACACAACAGATATCAAATGATGGTCTCATACTGAATCATAAGTCTCTAACCTCTAACCACTCATGACCTAAATGATCACATATAACAAAAATCTAAAAAAAGGAACTCAGATTAATAACAACTTATGTGTCATGATGTAGAAACCATTAATGACACCTAATAACAATGATTACGATGCTGTCATGATACTGGAGAAATAATAACAGTACCACTAGGCTGAGCAATGTTTGGAGCGGCTGTTTCATGTTGGGTGGATTAGCCCACTGCACACCAGCTACAGTACACCAACTGGGCAGATGACTGCATGTCGGCACAAGGCATGGTGACATTTTTGCTCGTTTTCAGGAAATGTCCCACAGGATATAACTCCTAATAAAGCAAACTGATAAGGCACTTGTAGCAACAAGAGACTAGCAAAAATAGCATGTCATAATTCTGTATAGACAAAAAATCCAAATTTCTGTGATGATTGCACCTCGAGTTTAGCCATCACCCTGTGTAAAAATGTTTTTTATCACTATAACCACAACTGAAACAATTACCGAACGTTTTTAGGAAAACTGTAAAAATAAAAAATCACATTTTTTGCTTTTATTAACACATAATGCAGCTGATAAAATCACATAAAAACGCATATATTATCTGCAGATAAAAACAACCAGGACGTTCACGATGTGCTCAGTGACAACATAGGTACATCTGTGTCCCATTCCGCAATGCAACTCGTCTGATCTGCTATCAGTGGACTCTTCCTATGATCCATTGACAGCAACCGCTGCTTTCACTGAACCAAATTACACACAACACAACGATCATTGCAAGTGAGTGAGGGAGCAGAGACTCAGCTTCCTATGCGGCCACCTTTTCGTGGAGGAAGCGTCTGGACCCGACGTCGACCGAGCAACTGACGACCAATGGCAATGGTCGTCTGCCGCTTGTCTTCGACCTCACCGGCCCAGCAAAGCACCGCAAACCCCGGATCCAATTTCTGGCAGTTCATCACAGGCGCCTGTTCATAACTGATCCATGACACCTCCGGACTTCCTGGAATGGACTGGGGTGGCGACCCGCCCCCTCAACTGGAATGAGAGAGCGAGACTCTTATGTCTCACTTGATAATACATGATCAGGCTGTACATAGATTAAACCTCATTCTTAAAATAATGAAAAACTCATGCAAAAGTGTGACAAAAGGCAAAATGCACAATGAAACCAAGACAGATAGCAGTGGTAGTTAACAACCAAGTAAAGCACAGTCACTGTGATATTGTTGGCTTTTTAGCAGACTAGAAGACAGCATTTTGTAGCTGCAAGCTAAAAATGGTACAACCTCCAAGTTTATCTGAGGCACGCTATATAACCTGTCAACATTTTAATTGTTTTCGACACATTTGGGCACCGAGACTGTATTACATTGTGACCAACTCCTAAGTTGTGCCTCCAAGCTTTCTTATGGATTTACTTACATTCCTTACATTCTACATCACTGTTATTACTGCTGCTATTAATGTTCTTATTGTGGTATAAAAAGCTTGTAATGCTAAGGCAAGTTGTGAGTATCAGTTCAACTTATAAACTCATTGCTCTTGACTTTTAGTTATGAAGATTAACTCCTGGTGTTGGTCTTGGCACAAAAATATGAAAGTCTTTCTCTAAACTTTATTGCGAAAACTTGATAATGTGATTGCAAATTAGCCAAATTCTTCAGTACAGTCAAGATGCTTGCAAATCTTATCCAATCAAAGGCATCAAAAACTGTTCAAAAGTCTTTGCCTTGTAATCGATCAAATTTCTGGTAGAATCTCATTACCAAAATTATTCAGCACAAAATCACAAACCATCCACTTCGCGAAGCTGGCGAGTTTTCCTAATGATGTCGAAGAGACAGGACTCCTTGGGGAAGTCGTTGTCGACCAGGTTGACCAGGCAGTAACTGTCAATCATCCGGTCAATGATGCGACGTGACTCCGAGTTCTCTGGGTACAGTGCACCCCACTGCTTCCGCCACAGCTCAAACGCCTCGTCCTAACACATCACATGGCATGCCAACGAGAATAGGATTATTTACAGTCAATACTCAATACCATCATGCAGACAATATCCAGTGAAACAAACTGCTGAAAACATAAAATAAAAACATATTCGTTAAAATAATAAACCGAGGTGTCAAGCAATCAGTCATCAAATTTTCAAAAAATATGGACATATGAGTTGTAAGTTCTTCATGTACGATCATGCATACAATCATTATCTATGTGTGTCTATCAATAATAACTATTGCAAAACAACAGCATCAATTGCAGATTTGCATAATTCTGTGCAAGACGACTATTCACTCATTTCAGATGCACCACGAACAAAACAATCCTACACGTGTCATTGTCATCATCGACACCGCAGTCAACCGCCACCAGCTTAGTGCATTATTTCCACTTAAAACTCTGATAACAAATGATGGAACCTTTTTATCCATGGTCTTGATTCTCTACGACACTGAAAATGATGTACTGAGCTACTTTGCAGTTAAAATCTGTAAACTAGGCACACAGAAACAAATAAAAATTTGAATAATGCCATCAAACTGACATCTGCAAAACGAACACGGTTGCAGTTGCAGTGCCATCAGTAATATGATAGTGCAGAAAAGTACACACAGATGGAATCTAATGAATAACGGAACAGTCCAAACAAACCTTCCAGATTTTGAATGCAATTGGGTCGACAACGGTTGGCTGGATGACCTCTTTGCCGGGGAAGATGCCCCACGTAACAGCAATAGGCTGACATGTATCACAATTTGTGTAGTCTGTCTCACTCTGCAGGAAAGCATTAAATGCACAAATTTGAAGCATTTATTATTTACTCAAATTGTGCAATTATCATAACAAGAAACAGAAAATGTAGTGCTGAAAACAAAAGTACCTATTATTCAAACAGTAATTCATCCATTTAAAAAATTAAAATTATTACAGTACTGACTAAAGAAAATTCTTATTTTCATTCCATGTACAATTCATCCATTTAAAAAATTAAAATTATTACAGTACTGACTAAGAAAATTCTTATTTTCATTTCATGTACAATGAACATATTTAATAATGTTATACTTTAATTACTAAAATGCCTACTATGTATAAAGTAAAGATTATCAGACTTTTTAATCTTATTGAATAAATTTGTGTAAAATAATAAATAATGACTAAAAAAATCACTATAATTGGCAACAAAACAATAAACTATAAACCAGGAATCAAAGTACCACAATTGCTTTGCAACAGACAAATTAAAATTTAACACAACTTTTTCTATACTAAAGGTACACACAGTTCGAACCCCAAAAAATAAAAACAACGACTACTAGAAATATTAAGTCAAAACAAATCCACAAGTAAATGCAAAAATCACTAAAAAATAAAATGTACACTCACCGCACTGTCAACGATGTGATAATTGACATTCGGATAATCAGCGAGAACTTCCTTCAAACTTATAGCATTTTCACGAGATGTGAAGAACTCCAAATATGCCTGAACATTACAGAATCAAGTATGGTATTATATCAGATAAAAATCAATGTCCCAGCTCTGTGGACCACCCAGAAAAAAAACAATTTACAGTGCTAAGGAGATATATTGCAAAACAATCAAGACATTATATTCTACCATATTTGGTCATGTGGTGGGTGACCGTGACCTATGATCCAAAAACCTAACCAGTTAATCTGTCCCAAAATGCAACACTGCTAAAATATTTGCGCAACTTCATCTGCGCATACCACAATATTATGTCAACAATATCGCAAATAAATGTATGCACACACAAATGGATGAGAGCCAGTGATATCAGTGGAACGAAAATGGAAACTGTAAAGGTTCTAAGACGAGCAGTTTTTGATCACTCTTTATTGACTGACAGTCTGCTGACTCGCCAACATATCGCAACTGATTTAATAAAAAATAAGTTACTCATCAAAGGTTAATCAGTAAAAATGCCAATTCTACTAACACTAATCAAACATCAAATACTGGTACATTGTAAAATGGCATATTAATTTGAACTTACTGATGAAAACACGCACAACGTTTTACATTAACCTAGGCTAGCTAAAAATGTCCACAGAAACCTTTGGAGACAGCTCCAGCGGATATTTTACTAAGCTTATGTTCTCTTCTGATTTCCACCCAATAGTGTGAAAGCATTGACCCAAGAGAACATTAACAATTAAATTACCTTCTGAAAGATGTATCCGCCAGGATTACCCCAGCCAACCACAGGGTCACTGGAAGGTGCAGCATTGACACGGGGTTGGGAATTGATGGTAAGGAAGCCGTGACGATTTGCATCAATCAGTTCTGTCAAAAGCAGGTTTGTCTCGGGTGATATAGAGTCATCACACCAAGGCGTTCGCTCAACCTGCACAATAGATAACCACTACACTGCAGTAATGCAGAGCTATATTAACCATTTCAACAGGTATGTAGGCCTAATATCTCTACAGCAATGCTAACATAGAGAAGTTTCAAGTATTCTCTGAACTATATTTTGTGCACAAAAAATGAGAAATATCATATTATAATATATACTAACCCTTGCACCTGCTTTGTTCAGATCACTGCTGAGGTAATACACAAACACATTCCAAACATCTTTCTCGGAGGTCAACTCCTCGCCCCACATCTTGAGCAGGTCGGACTTGGGTGCTCGTGACTTGAGGTAGAACAGGTAATAGTTATCAATCACAGAGAACGATGCTGATGCCGAGTTGCCCCAGCGACCGTTGGGAAACTCATCCCAGTCCGATGTCCGGTAGATGTAGCTCTGAGGCCGCGTACTCCAGAATATAGGCCGCACGTCCTCGCGACATCGCATGTGGTTGGCTGACGTCTTCCAGGGCAGCGAGCGCCGTGGGTACTCGGTGTACATCCCGAGGTTACGTAGGATCTCGACGGTGGCAACGTCACGGTTCAGAGTGTAGAAGTGAAGGCCATGTACAACGCCGCTGTCGAGGATCTTACGACACATCTCGGTGCAGTGCATGATGCCAAACTGTCGCACAGCCTCGTCGTTGTCTTTGAATGGCTGCATCTGCTCGATCAGCTCCAGCGGCATTTTCAGCTTCGAGATCCGAACAATGTTCATGATCTGCTGATATGCCTGTTCCACAACAGAAAAGCTCGCAGTAAAAACAATACCAATAAAATAATGCATCTTGAATCATCTGCCAAGTAACCTCAGCCTGCCCATCTCTCCGCGACTCAGCGCAACAAGAACCAATGACGTCTGGGCCGTAAACATCATCCCTGTATCTATGATCTCGCTGTGTAAACTGGTGTCAGGCCATGGTGTAAGAAAATGAAGATCAGCACCACCCTATGAGCATGACAGTTCAGGAAAGACTTCACATTACATGAATTGCCAACACAACAGCAGTGCAGTAACACACAGCCATGAAAACATAAACACTCCATCATACAAATGTAAATGCAAGCACACACTTTGCACAGTAAATAAAATTTACAAACAATTCAAACAGCTAGTAGAAACGTTTTTGCTTGGCAGAGACTGCAGCACTTCGTAACTTTTTTGTTTAATTGTGCCCACTTCAAGTATGCTTGCTTACTTACTTACTTACTTAACTTATTACACACTTAATGTTCCTGAATAAGCAGCCCATTTTGTCACAAATTTTACTCCACATCAGGTTGCTCCACTCACTATCAATACATGTATCACAAACAATACTAAAACATGACAGTGACTCTACCTGGATGGGCATCATCCCTGGAATGATGGGACATGTGATGCCAATAGCCCGGCAGTCGTGAACAAACTTGATGAAAACGTCGACGTCAAAGAAGAGTTGTGTGATGATAAAGTCTGCTCCTGCATCCATCTTCTCCTTGAGATGCTGCAGATCTTCCTCATACGTCGGACAGTCCGGATGTCCGGTCGGATAGCCTGGTATACAGCACAGCAGTACAACATTCACCAGCTGATTTACCTGCCTGCAGTTCATACACGGCATGTGACTTTGATAACTTACCGATGGTTAGTAAATCAGATTTGAGTGATTTTGAATGCACTCAGTAGTTATACCAGATGATCTCTCCTATACAGCAGAGCTCATAAGACACCAATCACTGCTAGGCCTGGACATCTCTCTCAGTTTGCTGTGTCATATAGGACATGTGATGCTGATACAATACTACAATACTTTATATCTTTAAGCTACAATAAATATACACTAATACAAACTATGATAAACTCTCGGGATGATAATAATGCTGATGCTAGTGGGACATGATATATCATACTTTGACAAAGAGACACAAGCATATGTTGCTTTGTCTAGTACCCTAAAACATTAATGAACCTAAGCAGCAGCATCCTTATGTTCATCGATGAGAATAGAACAAACACAACATGAAAACACAGCTATTTGACTATTTCTGGTGGTTTCAAACACAAGTACGGTTGTACACTATTGGCATGTAAACAGCAGCAGAACTGACCGCCAACAGCAATGACAAAGTGATCGCCGTAAGTTTTGCGAATGAAGCGAATCAAGTCGACAGCATAACCAAATCCATCCTCTGGAGCCTTCCATTCTTCCTCACCCACTGGAGGATCTGCAGCATTTTAAACATCATACAGAACCCATCTAATCTACACCAAAACTGCATGTTTTTTATTCTAATCATATGTATTTCCATAAAGTTTGAGTAAAGGCTTCAGCACAAAGGGTCCAGCACTGACTCTGATAGATGCGCAAGAACAAATGATTTTCATTTCCATCTACAAAATTCCTTACCTTATTTGCATCTTAATTTACAACTAATTTGGGTAGTTTTTATTTCATTTTGTCACAATAAACCATAGGTCAGTAATTTCAAGTAACAGCACAATAGTAGTGCAACAACTACCAGATCAATCCTTATTTGTTTTCACTGAGTCCCCGAAGACGAAATATAAGCATTGGTAATGACAAACAAGAAATTTAAGCTAATGCTCACGAGACACGCGAAAGCCTATAGCAGTTTCGGTTCAGTAGTTTAGCTGAAAAGTGAAGTGTTCACGCTAAGTTAATATACAAATACCAAATTCTCTATCTGGATCGCATAACGATAGTTCCATGGCGCCACCTTGTGAATGATACAAACTTGTGTCGCAGCCCAAAATCACCAAAAAATTCCATAAAATGCCCTATTTTGGCGTTCAAGATCATTCAAGGTCAGTGAATTCGGCAACAATCGAGAGCCAGTGTACGACTTCTTATTAGTGATTAATAGTAACCTAGGCCCTATCTTGCACCGTTACTGAGATACAGCGACTTATTGGCCAAAAATCGCAAATTTTGCCCACCCTCGTATCATTTAGCGCCCATGTTCGAGTGACCCCTTTCAAATTTATGGAAAAGCTTTACGGTTCCTGAAACTAGAATCTTCCAGGCAGCCGAGGTGAAGAATTTGTAATCCTAGCTTGCACCGTTTTTGACTGATCCACCCGTGTGACAGACGGACAGACAAACGGACAGACAGACAGAATTGCGATGGCTAAGACGCGCTAAAAGCAGTAGAGCTTTCGCGCATAAAAACAGGAAACTTTAGCAAAAGCATCAGATTTACTGGTAATAACATTCAAAGTATGCACAATGATAAAAAAATAGTAACATTCATACACAGACACTATGATTTTGATTTACCAGCCCTCTGTGCTTGCTGCAAGATAAGCCAGTCTAAAATAAGTAATGTGGAACTGTTATATCAGTAACTTTGCACACCAAATGCTCTTCCAATTCTAAACAAAATTTTAACAACTACAGTATAAATATACAGTTAAAATATAGCCACAGTTTATACTGCAATACAAAAGCATTTCATTTGAACAAACTCAAAAATAACGAAACATAGCAATGTGCACATAAAATCTGCAAAAAATGTCTAGCTAGCAGTGACATAACTAAATCTGCCTCAACAAAGTCCAATGCAGATACCTCCACGCAGTGCAACTAAGTTCCGCAGACCAAACTCTTTAGCTCGATCGAGATGTTCACGAATCTCATCTTTACTCTGTCGGCAGCATGTGATATGCATAACAGTGTCCAGTCCGCAGTAGTTGAGCATAACGTTCGCCATGGCCATCGTACTGGATGGCTTGTCACCCCCGGGGTCACCGGCGGGGTGCCAGGTTATGTCACAGAACAGCGGCCGAGCTAGCGCCATACGTTCAAGCCTGCGTCCACAACAGACGACTCATCAGTTCTGACTATTACAGTCAGATGAAACAATGAAACACCAAGAAAAAAAAACACTGTTTTAATTAAAGATCTATGTGAAATCCGTTTTCAAAATTATATTACAGCCAGACTTGCCTAGATTCACATTTTAAAATCAACAGCAACAAAGCATCAAACAATGAATAACACTTGAAGTTGCTAGAATAAAAAATAAAATATTTGAAAAATCTAGCACAGTAAAATAATGAACAAATAGCCTAATAAAATTACATAAGAAATGATATAATACATGATATATTTTCTACAGACAGTACAAAAATATGTTAAACAAAAGTTTAATTGAAAAAAAACTTGCAAAAAGAAATGTACCTTGACGTCAGGTTTATGGCCCCAGACTCAGTCTTTGGAGGAAAGAATTCCAGTGAAAAAAACTTAGTGCCTGATTGAATGCGATCATTGATGCGATCAATCAAAGGCCGATAGCGATATGATGGCAGTTTCTGTGGTGGAGTACCATCCTGCCGAGCATCATCGCTTCCCGAATCACTAACACTGCTGTTAATATCCATCAGTGGCATTCTGAATGCAATTTCACACCCTGCAGCATCTAGAAAAAAACACAAAACAACATGACTGCTTGAATTACATCAAGCCCGGAGCAAAAACAGACCGAAAGTGCAATGAGAAATGCGAGTACATAAATGCATCTTCCCCCACACTTGAACTTCTTACTCCATACTAATACTAAGTACTTTCAACTGCAGACGAAATAGATTACAAAGATTATCACAACAATTGTTACACGCTTGATACTCATCCTGTCACCACTGGCAGTGAACTATGTCAGCATGACAGCCCAATACTTCTCAAAACAATAATTGTATGATACCCGTTACAGCAACAATTTTGACCGACACAACTGTAGTTCTGCACCAGAACAGCATCAGCAAAGAAAGGTCAATTGTGAAACATCAACTATCAGCCACAAAATGTTTCATAAAAAGCATTACAGTACAGACAGTTGTGTCAGTGGTTTTAGCACCAAATTACAAACACAAACTGAATCAACCAAGGTTGAGTTTCAAGAATGATCAGCAGCAATGCAGGCCTAAGTAAGTAAACATATGAGTGGATTAACTCAATAAGTGACGAGAGCAAGACGACCCTTAAACCATGCTGCACTATGGTTTTATTGCCCTAGCCAGTCAGATCACCAACAGCCCTACTGCTGATAGATGGCACTGTCCATGGAAAATTCCTGACAAACTGACAAAAACTGTAAATTTCCAAAAAATATATGAAATTAGTACACACTTACAGCATGTATAATGTATATTATCATGAAACTGATCATAAGCAGTTTTCACAAACATGACAACAATCTATAAATATAGAATTTTTTGAAAAACTGTGCACATTAAGTATTAACAAACAATGAGCACCGAGGTTAAACTTCTTATGTGTAGTCACTTGCAGCACTCGGCTGTTACTGCTATCAGTAACCAGTCGATGCATTGCACTTTGTTACTGCATTTTTGCAACACCCTTACAACTTGTAACCAGTCGGTCTAAAACACAAAAGTCAGGCAGCTGGGCAAGATTCTCTGAAATCAACTTCCTCACTCACTTCGTCAACCATGTCTTATCTGCCTCCTCCTGACTTACATTCTTCATTGGTCATCTCACCTCACCAGTGTCATCATCACCACTTTTGCCATCCATCATCCCATCATTAATTCACTCCAATTTCAAAACTTTTCTTTCTCAAATCCTACCCTTCATACCTCCATATTTGGCGCCTCCTCAGAGTGACTCCATGGCTATTCAGACTTGCTCTGTTTTTTAAGTTTTTGTGTCATTTTGTTTATCCAGTTTTAGTTTTCATTATATCTCTCATTGAAATTTAATGCAGTCAAGTCCATGATTTTACGTGCTGGTTACAGTTATGTGGCAGACTGTGCCAAGCTTGCTATAGATGGTTGTGAGCTACAGTTTGTGTGAAGTCAAATATCTGGGTGTTCACCTGTTGTGTGGCAAGAAACTTAGACTGAGTCTCCATGAATATAAAGCAAAGTTCTTTAGAGCCTTGAATGACATTCTGTATCATGTTAAAGGATTCAGTAATGATACAGTGATTATGCACTTGATTCAGTCATACTGTAAGCCACTCTTGCTGTATGCATGTGAGTGTTTTAACATGACCGGGGTGAGATTTCACAGTTATGTAAAGCACGGTGATGTGTTTATTGGAAGATGTTAAAGGTTAGCACAGATGAGGTTATTGAGCTTATTCAAGTCAATACTGGCTTGTGTGCACTGGACACTAAACTAAGTCATCGTAAATCATCATTTGTCTATAAAATGTCATGTTCCACTAATTCTGTTACATATGGACTGTCTGTACTGAGGTTGTGAACTACATTTTCTCTTTCTGTCTAGTCATTGTATCATTTTAAGTCTGTCTGTCTGTCTGGTTGCTGCTTGTGTGGCGAATAAAGATTTATATGTATATTAATATTTTTTTCTGATTTCAGTCAGTTTCCAGAGAAAGACCTGCATGCATGGGACATTTTCCATGGGAATGCTGCAGAAAAACATGGGGAAATAACCTAGGTACAAAAATAAAATTAGCGACAATCCCGCGGGATGGAAATTCAATTGCCACTTCGTCACCCGTTGTGATATCTGCATTATCGTCTTTACCAGACGACGGTGCAATGTCGTCTTGCCCGCTGTGTTTTGGACCGACCCCTTGTAACAAGAACAAAACAGTATACGCTGTATGACACCCACAACACAAAACACCAATTATATGTAAAAAGGAGATCAATGAGTAGAAACCACAAAGCACATCCTCAATCCTTATCAAAGATTCAACATGGAAAACGTTAATGTTATCTTCCATCCGTACGGACAGAAGATAGCGGTTAAGCGGTCTTATCTTCCGTCCGTAAATTAGGGTTGTGGTTGGGGTTGCGGATAGAGTTATGGAATTAGGAACTTAAGGCTAGGGTTAGGTTTAGGGTCAGGGTTGGGGTTATAGT
>Ga0056128_1000223_pt1 | contig 43094 bp, 30 predicted proteins | sample WorMetLIZISLAND2_FD_71113 | JGI IMG/M metagenome (GOLD analysis project Ga0056128, IMG submission 71113) | Marine gutless worms symbiont microbial communities from Max Planck institute for Marine Microbiology, Germany - Olavius geniculatus... ... | reverse complement strand
CACTACTTGGTAATGAATTCCAAACGTTTATAATGCACTCACAGAAGAACGACGAGCGTGCACTATGATTTGTACGATGCTTGTAAAGTTTAAACTGATGACCGCGTGTTGACAAAGCAACCAACGTAATACGGCAAATGACATAAAAGCATTGTGCGGTGTACTATGCGACAGCAGGGCGCTTTTGACTAATTAATGATATTGCCTAGAGTGCACACATTAACCTGTTCCAGTGTTTTTCAACCTTTTTGCTGCAGCGGAACCCTACATAAGTGTGACGATCACTCACGGAACCCCATGCAATGATTCGTGAATCTAGTGGCGTATATAGGCGAAGTAGAAGTTTCAGGGTATATGGGGACCAATGTCTCCAGCGGAGTCAAGAGGCAAAGAACCTGTGAGGCCTAAAACAAAGCACCCAAAAGCCGACGATAAATCAGCCGGCAAAATACTTGCTGAATTTGACCGCATTTGATAATATTATTTAGCAATTTTACTTCACTCTTAGACAGCAATACGTTATTGTATTTAAGCAAAAACACCGGACGAAGAGGTCGCCAACGGCCCCAAAATAATCATCGGATCTTTTTACGTTTTACGTTCACGAACAGCTCAGAGGTCTGGACCCCCAGCCAGTTACGCTAATGCGCGAGGCTTTTTATATTTTTCAAGCAGAATGTTTCAAAAAATAACAATTATTCAATAAATGGACAAACGATTTTGTAACACGTTAAGTGTCCAGTGTGCAATGCAAATATTTTAACACTGTTGAATACAACAAAAATATTTCACACTGTATGCAAAAGTAGACGGCTAGAAGCGCTAATTTGGAACTAAGCATTCGGTGCATAGTGCTTCTATGGCTTGGGCTGATGTAATTTCGTACGCCAAATTATTTTTTTCACTGACCAGCCGCGGAACCCTTGGGTTTCGCGGAACCCGGGTTGAAAATCACTGACCTGTTCAGTGTCCACGTTCTGCCGCGACTGAATTTGAAACGACCGTTCGTGGTTTTTGCGATCTGACCACAATGGATCATCAGCAAAATGTTGAAAATCTGTACACAAATTACGCCATTTTGGCCAATCTGTACGTATGAACAAAATGTAAGCTTTCAATTTAATTTAAGTGTTACACTAAGTGTGACCAAAGAATAATTTTTGATATTTTTGACGATACGTGTACAAAACTTTTGCATATCGTTATATATTATTTGAAACGAAAAAAATAACGCAGCCTACGTCTATATATGACTGTTGATATAATAAGGATCGTATTGTCGCCAATTTTAGCTTCGTCGTTGTTCACTTGTTGTTGTAAAACGTGGGAACGCGCGAGTGTTGCTAGTGGCCAAGCTTGCAGACGTACAGATATACGGTAATGAACACAAAAAGAATCAGCAACAAAGCAGTGATCCGTGAAGCCCCCACACGTTGGCACGCGCTATATTTATACAGCAGCCTAAATTACTGCACAGCGCCTCAAGCAGGCCAAGCTCTAGCGATATAATTGACATTTGTTGCCCCACAACTTGTTTAAACCACGGCAGAAAAAATAACAAAATCGTAGACTAAATTACGAGGTCGTTATTATATCATTTTTACTGCCCGCGGAAGCGACGGCAGTATTGTTTTCAGCATCGTCGCTAAGTTTTTTTTGTTTTGTTGTTACCATGATAACTCACATAGCGCTGCACTTAACTTGATAAATTTTTGCATAAACGTGTACTTTAACAACGTTTAACCTTATTAAATATCGCGGTCAAAAATTAAGGTTGCATAAATTTTGCGTGTTTTTGGTGTGTATGATAGTGCGGCTACGAGCAGACAGTACAATACTTCCAAATTATGGCTTTTTTGCCCCTTTGCCGTTTCGCCCCCTGGCTGATTCGCCCAGGGCTGTTTTGCCCCCTGGCTCTTTCGCGTTTTGGTTGATTTGCCCCCCTCATCTTGAAACGATTTACCCCCGTTGAATAATATTGGTTTAGTGTAGACTAATATTTCTGTTTTTTAAGTTTATGATACATTTTGTTTCGTTTTAGTTTATAGAAATTAAAACCAAAACAAAAATGCTTTTTGTAAATTGTTATTGTTTTAGTCTAAACCTCATAGATAAAATGCTGCTGTGACACTATTGTGGACTATGCACTGTATATGTATATGTATTTTTTCTTTTTTTCGCTGTTGCTATTGTATTATTTTTTTGTGTGTGTTTTTCTACCGTGATCGGTGAATTAAAGATTATCAAAACAACAACTACAGCGAATCGTCACTCACATAACTGATTAGTAGTGATTTTAATTAACATTAACGTGATAAAATTTTAAGCATAATAAGTGATCACAGCAGAAAAACAAAATTCAGTCATCTCAGGCTCCATGGCAGCGGCATCATGGGGTATAAAAATAGCTAAAAAATTTTGACAAACACGTCTGCAAATTTCTGATATAGCCTAATTTCAACAGAAACCTGCAAATTTTAGACTTAATTTCAATTCTGTATTCTCCCCAATTCGAAATTTTAACCGCAATTACTGCATCTTTAAACAAAAAAATAACACGAATTACATAATGGGGGCGAATCGTCCAAGATGAGGGGGCGAATCAGCCTGGGGTCGAGCAAGCCAGAAGGCGAACGAGCCAGGGGGCTAACGAGCCAGAGGGCGAATCAGCCATGGGGCGAAAAGCTAGGAGGCGAAAAAGCCAGGGGGCGAAAGAGCCAGGGAGTGAATCAGCCAGGGGGCGAAACGGCAAAGAGGCGAAAAAGCCAGACACCGTACTTCCTACTTATTCTTGAACAAAGCTTGACAGTTTTGTTTTATACTTGCACTACTTAACGTCACTTTTTACGCCATACTTTAATCACTGTTTACATTTTCAGACAACATACTTCGTGTACAATTTCACAATAAATATAAGATACAAAAAGACACCACGCAAAATGTTTGGCAACACAAAAAGACGCGGTTCTGTCATTACAGCCTTGTCCTACTGTTGCTGAAAGTAACACAAATTCAACCAAAGCAACCCATTCGACAAGACTCTACCAGTTGTAAAAAGTTGTAAAGTGTTTTCCACATTGTATTAATTGTAAATGATCAAGCAAACAGCGAGACCTGGTGTGAAGAGCTGAGTGCTGGGTAGTACGTAGGGTTGACTGTTCTGCTGATGACGAGAACGAGAGGCAGCGAATGTTGGCGGCATCGCAGCGTCGTGATGGCATTCAGTCGACCAACTACAACATAAATACACACAGTTTACACTTATCGCAAATATGTCGACAGTATTTTGTCACTAGAAGCCGCTGTGTGCAAATTTTGCTTTAAAAATTGCCATCACGCTCGTCGACAACGCGTGAACAAATCTGCAAACTCGAATTCAGCTTTGACTGCAATGCTGCAAATAACTGGGCCCAAAATTCACAGTGATTATGAAATAACGAGAAACATTGCAGTTCGGTGTACCGTGTTACTATTATAAGCTGACTGTGTATGTCTCTATTTCACACTAACAAAAACTGCAACGAAAAAATCCTCGCTAAAAATATTCAGTGCCAGAACAAATTATACGGTCTACTGGACTCTGACCAATGTTTTCTTAGTACCTTCAGCTAGTTGCTTTCGGGTGTCAACTTAAGGATTATTTGCGGTTTGACAACTGTTTGCAATAAACGTATACTTTGCATTTAAGCGATACTAGTAAAATTTATACCATAGCATAGGCTTACGTATCCCTCACTGGCGATGAAGACAACACGATGTTCACTGTCAAACTGTACTACAAACTGTACTACAAATACGTCGATATCTGCTCCTGTCCACTTAAATAGGCCTACTGTCAACTCGACCAGTCAATGGCTGCGACTATATAGGCCTATGCGAGTACGCGGCTCCATTGTTCTCGGGCGTAACTTATATTCCGCGCACCCGGACCCCCGCGGCAATGTTAATGGAGATCTTCAACCTAACTAAGTTAATCTATTTCGCTTTCGAAGGGGTCTGCCTTGTTTAATTACGTATGCTAAAATATGCGCGCACGCACGAAATCGCCCTTTTGTTGCATTAATTATTCACATTAGTCAGTCAATCTGTTTTACCTGTCGCACTGCTTGTTGCAGCCTTCCATAACTCTCTCTGTATAATTAGCATAGTTTTTTTTTAAATTTCGACCCACTTAGTTAATGAATAAAATTAATTTTGTTTGCTGTTGTGCTGTGGATGGCTATAGGTATATAGCTTTGCTATGAGTATACTTGAATATTAACTGAAACACGCTCGTTTTGTGCTGAGTATACTGCATTTAGAAAAGTTGGCAAATCTGCATCTAAAGAAATAAAGCGCCTCAGATTCGGCAAATTTTTCGCCGACATTATGGTGCGCTATATTAAACTTGTTTACGTACTTATTTACTTACAAAAATAATCCATTATTTGCTAGCAAATGCAACAAGATCCTACTTGATTATCTGCGCGAATAAAGTTGTGTGTCATAGGTAAAGAAAACTTGTTGATTGGCAGACAGACCTGCCGGTGACCAGCTTGGCTAACATACATTGTAGTGCTTCTACCGACAGAATGATTCCCGTCTGCTGCTGGCATTCAGCCGTCTTCTGTACAGCATGCCCGTCACTACAATCAACAAATCACCACGATTGATTGCATAAAAACTTTTTGTCATAATTCAAAGCACTCCAGCTCTAGGCAAGATATGATGTTGTCAAAAGGTCACCGCTTCTTGTGAGTCTACAATATCAGCCTGTGGCTTCTTTTTTCTTTCTTGTTTTGCTACAGCAAACTCTTGTCAACTCTATCGATTTTTACTTGCAGAGCTGTTTTACACAATAATTTATTGAGTTTTGTTTCTCTGCCATTTGTGTTTTTTTACGTTTATCCAAAATATAGGCCTGCTTTATCTTTGTTTAGCTTTTGCTTGCACTGCAGTTTAAACCAGTTCACCATGTAAAAAAGTTGCGTTTAAACTACATACGAAAAAAGTACTGGCGCTTGGCGCCGACTTGATAAGCGGCCATCCGTCGGGTTGACGAGCGTGTCAGGCGTTGACAGTAAATTAGGCCACCGCACGTAATTACGCAAAACGTGCGCTATTTTATCGAGGTTTCTAAGTAAATTTTTAGGTCCAATAACTGATTTTCAGCTTTTAAACTAAAAATCGGCACCTGTTAGTTAATCCTGCCTTGGGAGGCGACCACACATTTCCTTTTTTACGTTTTTTTTGTTTTTTGGGTCGAAAGCCGGCACGGGACAAACCAACAAACGGTCGGACGAACGAGACAGACAATACGACCTACAAAACGGTCACATATAAATTTGAGAGGGTACTAGACTGAGGAAGTAAAACAACCTGACGGGTGTTTGTAGCAGCGCGAAGCTGTTTCCATTGATGTTGACCGGCTGGCACAGTTCGCCGACGTCTTCTTCACCGATGACGATCATCGACGTCGATGTCTGCGGTGGTCGAGCTGCGTTCCACTCGCTCGGCGACTGTTCGACGTCCAGCTCCCTCGGACGACGCACGGGACTGCCGCCGCAGTCACTCGTCACATCCGGGCCTCGCGCAGGCGTCGGTAAACTCTCGTCCGAAGTCTCGTTCAGTAGAAAGTCGACGCGACGTGACACAGTTCGCGGCCGAGATTTTACGCCGCCGCTCTCCGGCGTCGATGACGTCAGCTGAAACAATGACGTCAGTGGTGACGTCACCATGAAATCCGGAGCCTGATCGTCTCTGATAGTATGCGTACCTAGGGGCGGTCGTCGAGGAGTGGAGGTTAAATCCAGTTCCGATGGTCGACTGCATCGGCAGCCGGACAACACGACATCTGGCGGCGTTATGCAGTCACACATCATCGTCGTCGTCGTGGTTGCTTTGATTCGTGACAGAGACACATCGGCAGCAATCTGGAACTGGCAGGGCGTCCCTGATGTGTCAAAGTACAGCTGTGTCGTTGCCGCCGCTATATACCATCGAACTCGACCAGTTCTTGTCACGTTACGACCGCTTGCACCTCACGGGTACCTTTGGAAACACATCACACGCGCAGAGGTGCATGTACATACTCGGCGTGTCTAATCGATAAGCGGGAGCCGAGGCATGTCGACGGAGCGGAACACTTATTGATATCCGGTAGGTAGGGCAGGAAGGGTAGAGAGGGCGCCCGCCACTGGCTTTCGGCTAGAACAGGTTAACGGTAGGCGTTCAAACGCTCAGTTGCGTCCAATTTGCACAGGCATGAGTGACTGACAGTGTACTCTACCTAATAACTCTATAGCCAACACCCGCGATGCACGCTCGCCTACACTTTCACTATCTGTCGAGTCTTGTTGACTGACAACGAAATAATTAGCTTGTACGACGTCCATGGTCTATCTGCACGCTGTCGGACTTTTTACTACTCGCCATCTGCAGCCTATACCACCATCTGTTACAGCAGGCCTTTGTTACAATGAGCTAGATCGTCATCGCAGTGCGCCGCAATTCATGCAATATTTATTCAAAAGCATTTGTAGCTTTTTAGAAACCGTTAAAGCGCTCGCTGTTACTGCACGTAATAAATCCGCAATAAAAATCCGCAATCACATATTTTTTCTATTCTTTCTGTGTAACTTGATTCTTTATTATATGCAGAAATGATATCTTTGTCACTGCTAGGTGGCCACATTAAATACAAGATGATGTTCATATGAACACGGAGTCTGTCCAATGCATTCCGACAGTTTGCAGTATACGTCCGTATAAATATAAGGAGAAAAGAAAGAAGAAGGAAAAACGGAAGGATAAGGAAAAGGGGATGGACAAGGTTAAGGGAAAGGGAAAAAAATGGGAAAGGGGAAAGGAAAAGGGGAAAGAGAAGGGAAAGAGAAAGGGAAAGAAAACGGGAAGGGAAAGGGAAAAAAGGGGGGAAGGAAAAGGGGAAAGGGGAAGGAAAAGGAAAGGTGGAAGAAGATAGCTTGAGAAAAGTAGGACGCACGCACGCACGGACACTCGGGTGATTTTATACTCTGTCCAGTGCTATGCATAGCATTGGACAGACATAAATGGTAAAACCAAGATGTCTGTTGTATTATACAAATAGATAGACCAATAAGCACAATTATAAAATAGCCATTTTGCGATAAAACACAAAGTATTTAAAGTGTTCAATACTTTGCAGTCGAATTTAAATTAGCATATCAACAGTCAGTCATTTTTTAACATTCACGAGAAATGTGTTTCCACATAATTGGGAATATTGTGGGTTTTATTTCAGTTTTGATACAAACTAATTTTATAATCATTACTAATCACTACTTGCATAGGATCCATACCATAAACTGTGGTTAACATACGACAATGTGCAGTAAAATAGCGTAGATGAATTCGTGACAATGCATTTATCTGGCACACTTGTGCTGTGCACGGCGGCTTTGGCAGTCCTTCAGATTGGGCACGCCTAGACATGCATCAGTCAGCTGCACGATTCCCTCACCAACCGCTGCAACCGGTCCACACCCATAACTGTCGGGCGTGGTGCTTGCTGCGTTTAGAACGCATAATGGGCTAACGATTTGCTTGTGAAGATTAGACGTTTTATAGTCAATAATAATATGATTACAGCAATAGTACGTGTCAGAATAACTAAAAATATAAATACGCTATCTCTCTTATCTCATTTAGTTTTTAAAATTCTGTGACTACAAAAAATTAGCATCCGATAAGGTCTATTTAACATTAGTCTTCATAATGCAGAGTTGCCTCGCACAAGCTAATTACTGTTAGAAATGAACAGGTATAAAGTTTCTACATAAAAAACCGTATCGGGCCACTTTTTGGTCTATAACTATGCCAGCTAAAATAAATAAACTTGTTTAAGCAGAAAACTGTACGTCAAATCAACACTTCACCCGAAATAGGCTTGTATGTCTATGCACTACCTTGAGAAGTAAAAAGTTCGATTTTTTACCTATAAAGCCCCGTCTAGCTGCGATTATGCACGTGATTGTATGCATCTTCTAATTGAGTGTCTTAAAAGATATCATCACACATGTTATACTAACATCATTACTGGTGATCTTAACTTACCAAAGATTGATTGGTTTAAACTTACCTGTAATGGGGACCTTTTACACAAGCCATTTTTGGATTTTGTTATTGATTACGGTTATACACAAGTTGTTGAATTTCCTACTAGAGGTCCTAACATTCTTGATGTTGTACTTGTTGATAATGTACAGGCTGTTTTTAATATTTCGCATCGTCCTCCCTTCTCATCTAGTGATCATGTTGTAGTTTTGTTTTCTTTACTTTTCGGAAATGATTGTGCTGATAGTAGTTTGAAAACAATCCGATATTGTTGGTGTGATGCTAATTTTGATGACATGATTGGTTTTCTTGGAAGTATTAATTGGTTGCATGTTATTTCTAGCTTTCCTTCTGTCTAGTGTATGTGGACAGCTTTTTGTCATATTTTAAAGCAAGCCATCGATACTTTTGTTCCTAAGTGTGTTTCTAATGGTAAACCTCAATCTATCAAGCGTTTATACCCCCGATCTCTTCGCAAGGAGCTATTTAAAAAGCGTCGCTTATGGAACAAATACAGATCTCAACCTGATAACATTACTTACAGAACTCTGTATTGTAAATGTTGCCATAATGTTCGGCATTTATTACGCTCCACTGAAAAAGTACGGGAGCTTAAAGTCATATAAATGCAGGCAACTTGGGAGCTTTCTACCGCTACGTAAACCATAGGCTAACTAATAAATCTGGTATCAGTCCACTGTATGATACTCAAGGTGAACTTGTGTCTGATAATTTGGCAAGGCTAATTTACTTAATAGCTATTTTGCTTCAGTTTGTACTGACGATAACAGTTCTTTGACACCTCTGCATCACTGTGCTTCTTCCTGTTTACTTAGTGACATTACATTTACCGAAGAAAATGTTACTAGTGCTATCACTAAGCTTAAGTCTAATCTTAGTTGCGGTCCTGACGATTTGCCACCATTACTCTTCAAGAGTGGAAACTATTTTTGTTTTGTTCTGGCTCAGCCGCTGGCCATTCTTTACCAGCAACTTTTTTCTGTTTCCTATGTTCCTCCAGAATGGAAACATGCTATAATAACACCCGTCTTTAAAAATGGTCTCGCATCATCTGCTCATCAACAGCAAATTATAGGCCCATATCATTGACTTGTGTAACGAGTAAAATTAGCGAACGGATCATATCTAATCAGATGTTTAGTTATTTTCTTGCCAATGGGCTCATAAATAAGGCACAACATGGTTTTCTTAAAGGCTTATCTACAGCTACTAATTTGTTACAGTGTGTTAATGACTGGCCATTATCGATACAAAATTGTCGTGGCATTACTGTTGTGTATATTGACCTTGCTAAAGTCTTTGACACTGTTTCGCATGAAAAATTACTATACCGTCTTAAGTCTTATGGTATTGATGGTAACCTTTTAAGTTGGCTGCGAAACTTTCTGGTTGGTCGTACCCATTGTACTCGTGTCGGTAATCTCCATATGAAATGGGTGATATCTCCTGTATTGAAAAAGTTCAGAGGTCATTTACCAAGTGCCTTCCTGGCCGAAATAATTTAACTTATTGGTGAACGACTTGCTATAACTAGACCTAATCTTGATTCGCTCTAACTAAGACGACTTCGTGTTGATCACATAATGTGCTATAAAATAGTCTTTAAATTAATTAATGTGGACTTCTGTGCGTTTTTTCGTTTTGCACCCTCTTGCAAAACTCGTGGCCATGGTTATAAATTGTTTACCGAGCAGTCTACCCACAATGTACGCTATCATTCTTTTGCTAGGCGTGTTGTTGGCCTGTGGAATAGACTTCCGGCCCATGTTGATTTCTCCTCTCTCGTTAGGTTCAAGGTTTTTCTTAATCGTACTGATTTGTCTAATTTTCTGCTATATTGTGTTGATTAGGGTAGATGTTAGTGTTCCTTCTGGAGCCTTTCTATCCTTGCTTGTCATTTTGTTGCTTTTATTTGTGTTGCTGGTGTTGTCAATGTCAGTGCTGAAATAAATAAATAAATAAATAAAATAAAATATGGCATTCTCTGTATCACGCTCAGTGGTTCGTACTGATGATACTATCGTGATGTCGTTTTTGAGCAGATGTTGTTTTGTAGTATGCGTGAGACATCGAGCAAAAAGTTCTTTGTCTGCGAATGCGCCATAATCACATAGTGCCAAAGACACAATGGAGCTATACTCAAGGAGCAATGCAATAGGCGCCAGATTTTATCCTATCCAAGTGCTGGCCGTCTCAGACGCTGGATGGTGAGTCAGACTTGAACTCGGTCGATTAGTGCGATTATAGGGCATGAAGCGTGCTTCAGAAGAAGCGTGTTCATTGTAGCTACTCAGATATACGACGACGACGATCGAACTGAAATGACGCAAAAGAGCGAGTGGAGGACAGCAACGAATCAGGCTTTTGTTGAGACTTTGAACCGTTGCCGAGTGGCGTCAGCGTCACACGCAGGCTTTCCAGCTTGCAGCGGACATTTCGAACTTAAAACTAAATGATATTACCAATTTGCGACCCCAAGGATAAACGTGAATTCCTCCGCCCACATCAAAATAGCCTGTTGTGACTTTGCTCTGACACTGACGTTGCACTACATCTTGGAAAATCCAGTCGGCTCATTTAAGCTTGGAACACCCTGTAGAATATGGTCTCAGTTATTTTGTTGACATGATCCAAGAAACACAGAGTCGTGAAATTTAGCACACCTGACGACTGAATAAGCTGTCACTATGGCCGTTCGTTTCTATTCGTAATCACTGCTCAATTTGACAGTCTATAGTTCATAAGTGAAGCAGTAGGCCTACATAGGCCTACTTCACGCAAAAAGTTTAACTCAAACATAACAATTTTATTAAAATATGTCTACTCACTTTTTATTTAAACTTAGAATTTTTGAAATAAAAATTACTTTTTTTCTGAATGAAAATTACGCACGTATTGCACTTAAATGTTTAGTTACAGCTCTAGGCCTTGGCTATTGTGAATTGCTTATTTTCGCTGGCTAGCAAACCTGCTAAATGCGGCCATCAGCGAAGTCTTACGTTAACGATTGAATTAAAGAATGAAAAACTTACTGGCACGTTTTATCCGCCGGTCAAAACGCGACTGCAAACGGACGATGATCCGTCGGCAAATAGAAACACAAACACACATAAAGCCAAGTTCTGTCGACGTAGGCTACGTAGTGTGAATGATGGGCCTAGTATAGTGTATGTCTAGTGCACGCTTTTTGCTGTCGGAATAAAATGAACTGTGTTGTACAGGTCAGAATCGGCTACGCAGGGTGCACGCCTAGATGACACTATAGCTGTCACAATAGGTACTTAGGCTACTATACCGTACTTAGCTCACCAGACATACATACTAGTGACACGCGGCGCCGGTCACTCATGCGTGCAACGCTGCATGATTTGCGCGGCGAACACAAAATTGCTCCGTAAATTTGCAATGACATGCCCCTTGTCATTATTAGCAAGTCACCGCTACATTGTTGCAAATATCATTTTTTTGTTTACCAAATTTGATTCATTGAAATTACGACGTAAATTCCAGACAGTCTAGACTGAAGCGTCGTTGATCTGTCGAAATTTGGTGCTGATCTGGCCAATACACCAAAGTTACAAGCCCTAAAGTAAAATGGTCTCGCTTTTTGGCCAACCCTGTATGACTAGCAGGATACATTAGGCCTAACGTTGCAGACGGGCAGACGCGCGAAGTGGCGGACGGACGGACCACTCGCAATAGCAATACCGCGAATGTATAAACAACTCGACAATTCTGTCGCACGTCTTTTTTCATCGCTATAGTTAAAACAAAATTAAAACTTTAAAGATAAAAATCTTTTAACTGTGGTTAAAAGTTAGAAAGTTTGGACCGAAACTGCATAGGAGAAGGAGACTTTGGAATTTTATTCACGGATTTCAATTCAATGGTTTGTCGTATTTTTCTGTAGCGATTTTTACGTTTAGGCCCACATTTAATTTTTATAAAGAAAAATGACTTAAATTTAGTGTGTTTTTCAATTTAGCGTTTTTATGTTTATAGCAAAATTAGACAAACTGTGGAAAATTACTTGATTTGATTGCACTCATGCAGCCGGCACTATTTCTTACTTACTTGTTGTTTACAAATGATGGGCGTGTCTGGGGTGTGTGGCTGTGGGTGTGGTCTGTGGTTGCGAAGTTGTAATTAACTTTGCTTTTTTGGTTTACAACTTGGTTTTCGCTTATTTATCATGAACACAAGCTGTCAGAAGTTGTCTTCCGAAGGGGCAGTTGATTATCGACGTTGCGTTTATCCAGTTCCACATGTTTCGTTGACGATTGATGATGCGCAACCTGTCGAAGGCGGCATCAAACAGCTGCTGAAGCACATTCGACCAGATTGGCCCGCTGAGCGAATAAAGTTCAAGGTGGGATTTATCATTTCAATAACAATTTATTTCGTTATATTTAATTTAATTGCTGGGCGATTTGGTTCTGTGTGATGGACGTGATAGACCTCTCGAGGACCTATTACCAGAGACTCCAGAGATTTGGTCGTTGTGCTTTAACTCAATGCCAAAAGTTTTTTGTGGCTTAAACTGCTGCTGAATGGAATTCACTACCAGAGTCACTCATCTTGTTGGCTTCAGTACTATCCTTCAGAAGCCAGCTGTCTGCTATATCATGCCCGTAGGCGTGCATGCTCTGTTGATGCGTTATCCAGCAGGAGATTGGCAATTATCATCCAGATCTAGATCCAAAGCTATCTAGGCTTAAGGTTATAGTTATGTTTAGCTTCAGGAACTGGGTTTAAGGTTAAGCTCAGAGATATGGTTATGGTTAACAGTAGGGTTAGGAGTGGCCTTAAGGGGATGTCAGACGAACGACAAAGTCGGCCGATTTTTGTGGGCGTGGTTTAGTTGCCTGACAAAATCGGCCGACAAAATTGGTGAACCATGACACACGGCCGATATTTTTGTCTGCTACTTTGTACGATATCAGCTAGCACAACAGCCGAATGCAGATCGCATAATAATACTTGCTTCACTTTTTTGCATCTGATGAACGAAAATAAATAACAAACACAATAAATAACTAAAACAAATATTTACCTTTTGTTGTAAACAATCACCATGGCAACATAAACAAAATTTGTTGTCCAATATAAAAAAAGTTCGCCGACAAAATTGTTGAAGATAGAACATGCTCTATTTTGGCCGACAAAATCGGGCAATTTTTGCATGACACACGACATATTATTGTCTGGCGATTTTGTCGGCAGATAAAATCAGCCGATTCTGTCATTCGTCCAACATCCCCTTTTAGATTCTGGTGGGAAGTTTTGCAATTGCACTTAATTGTTGGCTCAATGTTTACTTTAAATGTGCACATTTGGCTGTCTGTTTTGTTGTTTGCTTGTTTTGTGTGCTGTTTATTATATTGCACTTTTACTTTTTTGTACCTCAAATAAAATTTTGTAATAAATAAATATAATGAATCATAATCACAAATATCAAAGGCAGGATGGCAAAACGTCATGCCCTCAGTTCACTATGGCAAAACATTTAAACTGTAAATTTCTTCACACTGCTATTTAAATATTTATTTTTTTTATATAATGAAACATAGCAAACAAATCTTATTATTATTTACTAAGAAACTTTAGAATAACATTAAAACACTGGGGAAAAGCTCTGTGAAAATGCATTGCATAAAATTTTTTCAGTTTTCTTGAAATGTCATTCACAACAGATAGGATGCTTTGCCATTTTACCCAGAATGTGATATATGTAAGTGTGTGTTACGGATAATCTTGCAGTTTAGGCTGCTAAAGTCGTAGAATACAAACTACATACAGGCATGAAATTGCACATGTTTGCAAGATTACTGTGTTTTGTACTGGTATGCATTGTATTATATTAGAGTTGTCGAAGCGTTATTTTATAACATGTCAGTGCATTGCGTTAATTTTTTAATGCATGCATTAGTACGTTAATAAGACATAATTAATATTGCTGAAATTATAGGTGAACTACATCGAGTGGGTCAGTGGAGTGAAGCCCACGAAGTCGTGCCTGCATCGCAGGACCATGACAGTAGTGATGAAATGGCAACAAAACACTTTTTAATTACCTTACTTGAATATTATTCGGTCGTCAAATAAACATAGTTTAATGGAATATGGGAACTCCTGCTTCATAGAATCCAGTAAATTTATGTATGCACGATAATGTTTTTAATGCATGTTAATTTTTTTAACTTGTGTTAATTCTTTAACATGTTAACGTGTTAATATTTTAATTTAGCATCTTTGGTAATTATGTAATAAGAACACTTATATATCACTGACACTAAAAACATGTAGGTTTAATATATTTTACGTAGTTTGTATTTGGGCTTTTTTTGTTAATATGGCTGTCATAGACATGTCACTGATAAATTTGTTTTTTTTGTTTTGTAGACATTTACAGATGGTTATACAAACAAGCTAGTTGGCTGTTCAGTGAGTCCAGATGATGTTATTCTTGTTCGGATTTATGGCAACAGCACAGATTTGTTTATTGATCGTGAGCGGGAAATGAAAGCAATGGTGATACTTCATAGCATTGGTTGTGCAGCACCGATATTCTGTAAATTTGAGAACGGGATTGCATATGGTTTCGTGTCAGGTGTTATGGTTAATGTTGATTTGGCACGAAAGCTGCCAATACAAAGGTATTTCATTGTTGAATGCATTTATAATTCTCTGTCATACAGCAATGTACTGTGCTTTTACTGAAGTCATTCATGCATTTTTAGTTTAAGACATCTTAGCAAGTGTTTTAAACTCACTTTTTGATAACTATATTAACTGCTTTTAACTGCTTTTAACTATTTATGGCACTGAATAGTATTTTGTGCTGATGTGCCGTTAAGAAACTACCCACTCATTAACTCATGCATTTTTACATAGTATCATTAAGTTGCATCATTAGTTCACTTAACTCAATTGAATAGAATACTTTTGAATGCACCATTGAATGCAATTTTAGTTCTTTTAACTTTGTGTTATTTTATGTAATAACATGCTTGCTGATGGTTGCGGTAGATTGATTGCAAAGCAGTTGGCTCATCTGCAGTCAATTGACATTGCAGCTGCTGCTGCTGAATTTGGTGATAACGTGCACATTGATACAGAGCCATGTCTGTTTAAGTGGTTGTACAGTTGGGCTGAACAAGGTGCTCTTAACGGCAAAGATCCACAGCTGCAAGCTTGGTGAATTTACAGTTGATTTGTTCATCTTATAACAGCAACAACAACAATAGTAATATATTTAACGATACCATTAAGACTGTTGAGGCTAAGTACTGCCCATGGTTAGTTGCAGTATCATGCATGCAGAAAACAAGAACCCACATGACTTTGACCTTTGACCTGTGGCTTTGAAATTGAATCAAGTTTTAGAGGTTGTTAGGGTACATGTTTGTGCAAATTTTTTTGTACATACATATATGTAGGTGTGTGTGTGTGTGTGTTGATGTTAGCGTGGCTGGTCTGCCTGTGAATTATGAGCAACTGGTAACAGAGATCAACCAGTTGCACAACATTCTGCCAAAGCTTGGTTCACCGGTCGTGCTCAGTCACAATGACTTTCTGCTGCAGAACATCATCTATGATGAGGCAGCACGTCAGTAATGTTTCACTGCTAGGTTATAGATTCTGTGGCCAGTACATTATAGGTAGACATTAATTCAAGTGAATGCAGTTTAATGTACAGTATAATTCAAGAATGTTAAGTGTGTTTTGTTGTAAGAGATATATTTTTAATTGTATTAAGCACGGAATTTCAACATAGTGAGTGGCAGGAAAATGAGAATAATTTTGTGAAAGGATCTGAATTATCTAGAAATTGTACAAAATGAATAAACAAGTTTTATAATAGTTAATAAATATGAAGATGTTGTGCTTAATCTTCAGTGTGATCTTAGTGATCTGCATTGGTTAGTAATTACAATTAATCGCCGATAGTCAACAGGCCCTCACACAGCTCTGTGACCGATGCGAGTGGTGTTCATCTCCATTTCCAAGGCCCCGAGCCGGCAGTGTGCCGCAGACGCCTCACCTGCCATATGGGATCACACGGTATTACCTGCCATCTGATACAGGCGAACCCATCCTTGCTAGGAAGAGGGCCAGACCTCTGCATATTACTGCCGTAACTTTCTTGGCAGTGAAGCCGGTACCAATTTGTACTGCTTGCCAAGTGCTTGGTGGACAGAGGCAGATATGTGTGAACAACTTGCCTAAGGTCGTTACCTGGCAGTGTCGCGACGCGGAGTCGAACCTGCGACCTGAGCAACCTCAGGATTACAAGTTTGGCACATTACCGTTAGACTACCAAGGCACACATACATACATACTTACTTGCCAAATCTAGTTGCAGATTTAAAATTACGCTATCTAGATGGGTGGCAGTCTGGCTTAGTTGGTAACGCTGTTGTTCACATCAACGAAGTTTGTCAACGCCAGTCTGATTAGTATTTGCTAGTTGAATGGGTGACTTTTGGCAGATGGATAGACAATCTTGGTATATAACCAGCCACCCAGGTCAACTCAATCTGGCCATCTCTTTGTGGTTAGGCGTGATGTGTACCAGTGAAAACGAAAACAGGCACACCACATGATGTACTAGGCCCGTATCTATGGTTTTGCAGTGTAAACTGGTGTCTGGTTGAGAGCTAAAGAAATGGAGGTCATCGTTTCTCCATGGGCTTTATGCCTTTGGAATGACTTTACTTTTACATCGGGAGCATATGCAAACTACAAATGTTATCAAGTTATCAACAAGAAACTTCTGGCTAGACACTTAAATTTTACTCGTTGTATTAAACTACATTAATATGTACATCCATTGTGTTCAAACAAATATAGATAGCCATATCTGTAACTGCTCTTTGTGTGTCATTATATTTTTGCAGAAAATGTGAAATTCATTGACTATGAATATACCGCATACAACTATCAAGCACATGACATTGCTATGCACTTTTGCGACTATGCAGGTGACATGATGATAATTGTGCAATAATGTTTTGTTTTTTGTCTGTTTTAGACATATTGAGCTATTTAAACAGATCAATTTGTCCTGAGGCCGGCATTGTTTAGCTGAATCATTAGCGTCAGTAGCTAATGTCTAGCAGTGATAGTGGTAGTGGACTGTGGTAGATTTATCACAGATTTTAGGCACAAACACAATATAGTTACCATAGATCTTAGGAACGACGTGTTTGCCAAGTACCTGGTACTGTTTTTGTACTGTTCACGATTTTTTTAGTTGCATCACACATTTAGACTCATCACTGTGCTATTGAAGTTTAAATCATTAGTATGGAATAGAGCATAACAGCATACTGAACTCTGTGAAGTTTCTGGCTGCATTGTAATGCCGTTTGTATGCACAAGTTTTAATAAACTAATATTCTAAATGCTGGTCACTAGGTGAGTGTTATTTTATGTTGCCCTAGTTGCTAATTAGAACAAACTGGCTTGGTTGTTATTTTCCAAGAAAGTGCAGTGCTTGATTTGCGCCAAACATGCATCATATGTTTATACAAATTAGCACGCTGTATGATTGAATTTTTTTTGCAACTTCTGTCACTAAGCAGAGCATTTAAATGCCCACAATGCATTGGCTGTGCTGTCTCTGTTAGGATTTGAGAAGCTTGACTTCAGTTTATACCCAGACCATGAGTACCAGCTGGTGTGGCTGCGATGTTTCCTGGAGTCCAGTTATGAGGAAAGAGGTCAAAGCGCATTGGATGTGACAGACGTTGATGTGGAGCGCTTGTACGTTCAGGTCAACAAGTTTGCACTGGTGAGTCCTTTGGTCTGTGATATTTTCATGAACCTGCTTATATTTTGTGATTCACTATTTGCATTCATGAGTTTTTGCTGCGTAAGCTTCTTCAGCCACCATGAGCTGCTAGATGTGGTCTTGAAACCACTGTGAGCCACATGGTGTGAAAACTAAAGCTTTTATTACCTTCGTGATGTAACCAGACGACGAGCTTTACCATTAGCAAGCAATGTGAACGTAATAATCTTGTCTTTTATTTTTATGTAACTGCAATTCAGAAAGTAACTAAGTCTATTTTGTGTTTTGTGTTGATTTTCTCTTGTATGTCAGAGGCTACATGATAACATTTCGTGGACCAATTGTGGCCAACTGCCAGGAGTTTGTGCACTGCTGGATAAAATAATGTGAACTTTACTATTATTGATTAGTTGACACTGGAAATTATTATTTCATTTGTTTTCTTTTTGACAGTACCCAAAGATAAATATTAAAAACTCATTAATTGTAAGCATTACAGGTTTAAGTAATGATATTGAATTTTTACTAGAAATGACGGTTCTCTGTAAATAACATTAATGATGAACAAAATAGTTTGAGATGACTGCACTCATTACTGGTTACTTTCTTACTGGATATCACTTGGTAGTTGTTTTTTTTATATTTTTCTGTTTATCATCTTTATTGTCTTATAAGCTTGTATTGTTAACATTGCTGATGTGTTAGGGAGTTTGCCTATACAATGCCGTTTGGGGTCTGCTTCAAGTTGTGCATTCTGACATCGATTTCAATTTCATTCGTTACGTTCGTCTTTGGATAGAACAGTACTTTGCGTGGAAGGAAAAATTCTTATCGCTCAAAATGCCGTAGTTCAGAACTTACTTTGCATTTTATCTGAGCCTCTCGTTAATCCCATTTCCTCTGTTTTTATTGTTGCTAATGGCCTTAATTAGGAGTGTGGATTTCACGAGTAATCTTACTCTCAATTAATTTTAATTGTTAAAATCCAAATTGCTTTTAATGGCTTGAACTGATATTTTGCCTGCATATTTTTACTACATTTCGTGTGCAATTTTGTGTGGTATTTTTGCATCATATCTGTATTTTTTGCATTTTATGTTTCCCAATTTTATAGCCATTTTCTGTGCTTACTGACCGTGCCAAATGTAAAATATTTCTTAATGTTTTCTGCTCGAGTTTGATGTTGTGAAGGTTTTATGTCACTGTTCTATGGTATCACTTGCATTAGATTGTATATGCTTTTAGGTTTCTGACATTATTTATAGATACTGGTTTCTGTTAATATATTTCATTTTCTACTCATGTATCACAATTGTGCTTTATTATTTGCATGTATTGGAAAAGTGTTTTGCATTAGCAATATTTGTATATCAATTTGAGTATGTTTATAGACGCACATTCTGCTAATTATAGGTTTCATTTGATAAAAAAATGGTCTCTCAGTACAAATTGTAAACTAGGCTACAACATTGCCATGATTATGCTTGATATGGAATGGCACTTTGCACTAACAATAAGGGAGAAACGCGGTTGCCATAAATTGGAAACCACTTGACCCCACAGTATTGGCTCTCACTTAGAAGATAAGTCTCAGATTCTTATTGCAAACTGGATGTTTTTGGGTTATCCAGTTTTATGTTGTCATGGTAACAGAAATTGGGGATTGAACAGAAAATTGGCTACACCTGGATATGTGGACTAAGAGATGCATTTCTAAGTCGTGCACACAAACGTCAGTTTATGTGTTCTTTTACACTGTAGAATAATTTTGCGGTCTGACAGTTGTTTTTTAAAGAAACATATGATTTCACTTCACTTGATTGTGGTGAATTTAACAGCATAGGTGCTTCACAATTCGTGTTGCCCTGTAGCCTATTGAAACTTTCTTTACATTTTGTCATTTGATTTTTAGAGACTGTTGTACAAGACCTGTTCAGGCATTTCTGCCGCACACTCAACAGGGTGCGACAAAAAAGTGGAATCCTAAAGTTTTTCGCTGTTTTCTCAGCAACCGTTTGGAATTTTAATTTGTAATTTTACAGATTTATTTATTAAAACCTTCTATATCTAACTGCCAAGTAAAATGTGATTCTGTTGAAAAACGACGAAGTTACAGACTTTTTTAACATGACCACCTACCATTTTTTTAGCATTCAAAAATGTTCCAGCTACAACACCAATTTAATAACATCGTTGAAACAAAACAGTTAAATAATGATCAGATGCCATAATTTTATTGTCACTGCGAATGTTCGAAGTGTTCTTCGCCAGCTCCAAGCTACAACACCAGCCTCCAGTCGCCTTATTTGAGAAATCTTTACAGCCTTGTCGATCGGTCCCTGTGGCAGGTTGCCCCAGATAACCTCAAGTGCTTCCTTGAGTTCAGCGCTGGTTTTCGGCTTTGATTTAAGCTTGTGGTAAGCCTCTAACATTGCACCCCATACGTGATAGTTCATTGGGTTTATATTCGGCGAATTTGGAGGCCATTTATTTTTTTTGTGATGATATCTGGACAGCTGGCCCGCAGCCAGTTCTGTGCGCTGCGCGACGTTGCACGCTGTGTCTGCTGACGCGCCGTCCTGCTGGAAGATGAATTCGGTGGGCAGCCGGTGATTGCTTTAAAGGAACGATAATTTAGTGATAATTTATAAACAATATAAATTACTTTTTATTAAAGGTCACTGTGACGTCATCGGCAGTAACGTGTAACCAGTTTGTGAAAATTAAATAGCATTTTTAGCTTGAACATTTTTAATGCGGAAAAATCGATAGGCGGTTATGTTAAGTCTATAACTTAGTCGTTTTTCAACAGAATCACTTTTTACTTTGCAGTTAGACGTAGATGGTTTCTTTAAAAAAAGCTGTAAAATTTTATATTAAAATCCCCAACGGTTGCTGAGAAAACGGCGAAAAACTTTAGGGGTCCACTTTTTTGCTGCACCCTGTAGTTAGTTCTGATGGACAGCAGCGTCATGGCATAAAAAGTTGAGGGTGGAAGAAGAACGCACAATTTTTTGTTAGACTTCTGACATAAATATGGGTGCTTAAAATTTCAATGTTGCCCAAAATGGGGGATTTTCAGCCCCATATGTCATATTTTGGGAAAAAATGTTTCACAAATTCAGTTTGATGTTTGTAGTACTTCTAGTTCATGAACGCCTAGTAATGTTTGTTGTCGTTCTGAAAAGAATTTTTGACTAGTCAAGATCATTTTTATCGGCATAATGGTTGTCGCTGCTCTGAGTAATATGCTTGTTATGACGGAAGTTCTTCTTATTTCTCATTTGTCATTTGCCTGTGGTGGTATCAACCCATTTTTATCTGCACCGTTCTCAGTCTCTCCATCTTTCCGCCACTTGTAAAACGCACTCTTGATTCCATTAGTTTTCTCGATAATAGGCCTACTGTGGTACCTTTGGTTTAGGCATAATTTTAAAGGGTTCAGTTTATTTTCAGCAAGACTACAGACTGTCTGTTTCGCATAAAATTGAACAAACTTGCTGAACAAAACGGAGACGATCGCTTTTTCGGACACTGTACAAACTTTAATACTTCATGCATATACATGTAATAGGCCCTACGCACTCCAAACCTCGAATACACTTTGCATACTGTTGCGATACACACACCGCGACTTGGTGCCGTTTCATTCTGTTCGAAAAATAAATACCAACAGATTCCGGCTTTCTGCACTCGTGAGCGATTGCAAAGAAACTCCAGTAGGCCTACTAGAAACGACAAAAACTGCCTGACCTGGTCACTTTAATGAGGCTTAGGCCTATCAAAAGTTGAAACTGGGTTGAAAGTTTTGATTCGTCACTAGCCCAGATTCGGCCATTCAACGTTGCTTTAAAGCTACGTTGAACATTTGATGATAGTAGGGGGCCTAGAGGAACAGCAGAAAAAGCGAAAGGGAGGAATGGGAGACGGAAAGAGAGGGTAGAGGGAAAAGGGAGAGAAGAAATGAAGACGGATGGCGAATCCGACTCACGCACTTTTCTTTCCTGACCTTCGTAGGTCTGACTAGCACAACTGTACAGTGGTGTGGCCAGAAATCTGAATTGGGAGGCTTTGCTTCTCTTCCTTCTGTAAGCACTGCAAATTTGGTGAAAAAGCGTTCTGGAGATTCAGAATTATTAATAGGGAATCGTTTCCCCCTTTATTTCCCCTCGCGTCTTCATCCGTTCTCTTTCCCCTCTTTCCCGTTCCTTTCCTTCCCCTCCCCTTTTTTCTCCCTCCCCTTTGAAGTAGGACCCATTAACTCCAGCCAAGCGTCTGAGGTGGGGAGCGCTGTCAGCTCCCAGCGGGGTTTAGAGTGAAGCCCCAGCCAAAATCAAATTTGATGCATTACAGCAATAAAATATGAAATCTGGTGGCAACAATTTTGATTAATTTCCTGAGTTCGTAATATCTATTTTTTGTTTATCTATGGCGCTATAGAAATTGTATTATTATTACTATGTTAACAAAAAATTAAACTGGGGGCTGGATCCTTTGTACCCCTAGTCTACGCCACTGCAAATGTACACAAGTAAAGTAGGCCTACGTAAAACGACGTACATCGATCAAACAAGATGTTCATAACAGATTTAATCTAAAACTAACTACAACGCTATATTTATATACGCCTACTGTGGACGTTCTCTTGGCTCGGCGACTGCAGGCCTAGTTATGATGTCCTTCTTGAATGTCATCATTAACAACAAAACAGTTCAAGTTAAGCCTACGACGCTCATCTCGACAACAACAACAACAATGATGGGTTAAGCGTACACTTCTAAACTCTAATAAACCGGAATGCTTCGAGTGTATTGGAGGTTAACTGAACAAAACGGAACACAGCGCTGGAGAGCATTTAGAGCGTCTATTGCTGGTGACGACATTTGCTCTCTGCGTGGTCTACGAACGACAGAATATGCAGGCGTACTATATACGGACTTGCAGTCGCGTGGAGCTATCGGCAGACAAAAATACCCGTGAGTGATTGTTGTATTTTTGTTTTACCCATTCCAGTTCATTTCACACATAACAACGTACTTCTTTACACAATTTAACTGTGATATAATCGCCAACAGAGTAGTGCTATTGTAAGCTAGCCTATCTAGGCTAATACTTCTGAATGTAAAAGAATTGTAAAATTACTGTTATTGTTACAACGAATGGCAACGTCTCACTGCTACTACAATCGTGATTATATCCGGCGTAGTTTGAACAACAAAATTATGCTTTCTAATGACGATACAATACGGCGAAGAGCATACGCAAAACAACATATATAATACAGGGCGCGCCAACGATAAACATTAATCCAATAGAAAACTTATCAGCAATAGCAGAACAAAATTGAACGAAACTTTTAGGTTTAATATGCGAGTCTTCGCGCAACAGATTTTGTGAATATCATTTTAAAAAACTCGAATCATTTAATAGATTCAACGGCTTAAACTTTAAAGTTTACTTTTTTTCAGTCGCGCCCAGGTTTTTCACGAAAAACGGATCAAATCTCGCAAAACTTGCTCAGTTCAACACCGCATACGCTTTTGCATTGTGCCCAAGCTTTAGCTTTTGTCGGAAAAACTTGCATCTATCGCTTGAGACCGAGTTTCTGGAAACTCGCTGATGTGCAACAAAATCCTTTTCTGCAAACACCTCGAATTTGGTGAAAAAGTGTTCTGCAATTCTCGAGCTGTGAAATTGTTTTTTATTGGTGCGCTCTGTAGAAGCACTTGGATGGCACAAACCTCATTTTCAGACCCAAATCGTAAATTTAAATTAATTTACCCGTGTAAATCTGGATCTGGATCGTAATTCAGGTAGCCAGCAACATCCAGTCGATTGCCCCGCCCTCCAACAAAATTCATAAAAGTCTGTTCGTTCGTTCGTAAGTTGTGAGTGATCTTGCGGACACACAACAGACAGGCAGACATATGTGAAAACACGGTCTCGTTATTTAGTGGAGGTAGTAAAACATGCAAAAGAACGTTGCTGTAGATAGATCAACATATTGACATACGCTACAGCAGCTATATTCTGTCACATATTGCTTGTACTGGGTGAGGCAAAAAATGGCCTCTAAAGTTTTTCGCTGTATTCTCAGCAACCGTTTAAAGTTTTAATTTGAAATCTTACAATTTTATTTACTGAAACAATCTATGTCTAACTGCAAAGTAAAACGTGATTCTCTTAAAAACGACGAAGTTATAGACTTTTTAACATGACCGCCTACTGATTTTTTAGCATTAAAAATGTTCAAGATACTACACCAATGCAATAACATAGTTGAAACAACACAGTTAACCAATAATTAGATGCCAGAATTTTACTGTCAGTGTAAATGTTCAAAGTGCCCACCGCCAGCGCAAGCAAGTACTACCAGACCGGCGTTGACTAACTTGCCTACAAGCCTTCAGTCGCTTAATTTGATAAGTCTTTCACAGCCTTGTCGATCAGTCCTTGTGGCAGGTTGCCCCAGATAACCTTAAACGCTTTCTTGAGTTCGGCGATTGATTTTGGCTTTGTTTAAGCTTACAGTAAGCCTTCAACATTGCACCCCACACGCGGGAGTCCATTGGGTCCATATTCGGCAAATTTGGAGGCCACTGGGTTTTTTTGTGATGAAATCTGAACAGTTGGTCCGCAGCCCGTTTAGTGCGCTGCGCATGTGCTAGCGCGCCGTCCTCCTGGAAGATGAACCCGGTGGGCGATTGTTTTAAAAGTACGATAATTAAGTGATAATTTATAAACAAAATAAATCAGTGTTTATCAAAACGTTACTGTGACGTCATCGGCAGTAACGTGGTTACCGGTTTTTGAAAATTAAATAGCACTTTTAACTTAAACATTTTAATGCTAAAAAATCGGTAGGCGGTCATGTTTAAAAATCTATAACTTCGTCGTTTTTCAACAGAATCATATTTTACTTAGCAATTGGATGTAGAAGGTTTCGCTAAATAAAGCTGTAAAATTTAACGTCAAAATCCCAAACTGTTCCTGAGTAAACAGCGAAAAACTTTAAGGGCAATTTTTTGCCGCACCCTGTAGTCATTTTGCTGTAAAATACCGTTCAAGTGAAACTGTACAAATCGTATGCTGCCCTTTGTTCGACAAATTAGCAACTAAGTTAAAAAGTTACACATTTTACAGTATATATACATAGGCACGTGCTACGTAAAAAGAAACAAAGTTTTCTCGCGTCTTTTCAATAAAACATCCAACAATATTGTGCATTGTGAATTTGCAGAAATGCGTGCTTTGATCGATGTATTTTGTGATTTTGTAAAAAAAACTAAATACCATTGAAATATTGTCAGTAGGTGCACTATGCATCGTAATTTTTGTCCATTGGCGGATTACGTGCACGTGCCTGCATAGTAAACAAAGTTAAAAACAACGTCGAGTGTTGACAAGCTTGCGAGTCTACAAAACACTGTTCACACACAACGTAGGCTATGCACATCGACCGGTCGGCAACACGATAAAATTAAACACTTTAGTCGCGTGATCCAAGTTTTAAAATAACCGGCGATAAAGTACGAACGTGTGGCGAATATTTACCTATCTACGATAAAGACTACAGAGCAATACACAGATGAGCTTCTGCCACACGTAAATATGCAAATGCAAACTAAATTTGCATACAACACAACGTCTCAAAGTAGCCTACAAACAGTGTTAAATGCCTACTACAAAATATGAAATTTCTCTGAAATGACAGAATATATAATGGCTTGATGAAATAACAAATAAATTACACACAGAGATCGGTAGCAGTAGCGAAAATCGTTATAAATATCACTCGTTTTGTAAGCGGTATGCAGTGGGAAAAAATTAAAAATGTAACTATATTTGTTTTGCAATTACTATTAATGTTGTAGTATTATTCTTTGATGTGCATTTTTGTAAAAGTAGGCTAGTAGATTAGTCATTCCAGATTTTGTTATTTAATAATACTGAGTACATAGTCCCGTAAAAACAACGTCGAGCGTTGACAAACTTGCGAGTCTACAAAACACTGTTTACACACAACGTAGGCTATGCACATCGACCGATCGGCAACACGATAAAATTAAACACTTTAGTCGCGTGATCCAAAATGCAATGTGCATTCAGCAGCGACACATGACTATTCAACGGCATTTAAAAAACACAAACAGATGAATGACACACTACTAACTCGACGTCGTAACAAAAACGCTACTAAAATTCTAAATTTTCTTAGGCCCAAACTCCACCATACTTCGATTAAACGACAAGTCGTACAACAGGCTATATAACATTTGACATGTCAAGATGCTGTGGACTTGTCGTAGGCCATTGACCTTTGCGGACTTTTTTACCCGATTTATTGTCGACTTGTTGCAGCTTGTTGTACAGTAGCCAATGTTGTACAACAAATCCGCAACAAATTGAAGCAAGTGGAGTTTGGACCTTAATGCCCGATGAAAAATTAAGAAACATTGGCACAACCATTCCGAAAATTATACAATTATTATCAATAACGTAAGCCTACATGTCGGAAGTTTTGGGCCAGTCGCATACGATATAGTTGGTTCCACAGGTCAGGTCAGGTCAGGTCAGGAAGACTTGATTCTGAAAAATGACAATGAAATGCAGCTGGCGCAAAACACAGGTCGAACCGAAAAATTGAGACCCGATCTGCTCAGCGCTAAAACACGGCCATGGCGAGCTAAGACGCTGCCAGAGGGGACACCGGGTCAGAGCTTTGGACGACCGAGCACAGCGCATTTCTTCCTTCAACTATGGCTCTGTAACTCGCACGTCAAAAACTGATCAAACATCGTGATCTGTTCGTCCCATTAAATATTCACCGATGAGACGAGACAGCAATCACTCACACAGAGTTACAGCATCACTTTTAACGTATTTCATTCGTCAGCAAGAACTCGGAACGTCGACGATCAGCCTCTCGTAGACTAAAAATTCTTTCGCTTTTGCCGACGCCGCCGCCAAGAACGACCACGCGTAGACGTCGACGGCGTAACGACGTCCCGGTTTCATGCCGGAAATCGTCTGGACCAGAGTTTCGTTGCCGCGTTCTTGACTTTCGGTCACGTGACACGATACCTTCGCGGACCTGCGGCGACGCCGTGGCTTGGTGCAGGCGTTGAGTTGGGTGGAGCTCGTCGTCGTCAGAGATTCGGCGTAGACGCAGTATCGCTGCCGTGCGTCTGACGCGCCGGTGACTTGCGGCAGAGACCACTCCACCCTGGCTGACTGACAGTCGGCGTTCACCAGTCGGACCCGTGCGTCGGCGGGTAGCCGTGGATACGGGCTGCGGTCGTTCGTTGACACGAGCACAGACCAGCGGTAGCGACGCTTCCTCACCGGTGTCACGCCATCCGTCATACTCAGCTTGATCCGATACGAGCCAGGCTGGACTGCACTGAGCGACACAGCCTTCTCGAATGACTTGTCGACCACGCGCGTGGCCAGTACTTCACCGTCGCCTTGTTCCAGCTGGACAAGGACCGGCGACTGCGGCGGCAGCTCGCACGACCGCACGTAGATGTTGAGCCTGGCTGCCTTCACACGGCCCGTCAGTTGGTACTTCAAAGTCTTCTCGGGCCGCGATGTTTTCAGTACAACTCGCGACGACCTGCCGTCGACGAGGCGCCCAGAGGACGAGCGTCTGCCTGGTGTTCTAACTGCGGCTGCCTTGTAAGTGACGCTGGCGTTGGTCGCAGCGTTGACGGCGTAGACGTCGATGTAGTACTTGCGACCAGCAGTCGGCTTACTGTCAGCACAACAGACAGACAGACATGTTGGCGCCCATTGCCGACATGTGTGCGGCTATCCGTCCAGCTGTCGAACGTTTCAGATGTCAATAACAAATTACAACACTAAAATGGGCCTATGCGTCTTGCTTTGAGGATTTTGACGTCAGGTGACTATGACCATTATCTGAACTAAAATTTGGCACCGCACTGAGAAACGTGTGATACGTTTGTACCATTTCTGGTTTTTAAAAATTCATTTTGGTTTTAAAGTCTGAAGCCCAGTCAGATGAACGGGCGCAATACGAGCAACATGACCGCAGAATGTGTTCCATGCGAAAAATTATTAAAATCGGCCTACGTTTTACGGAACTATTTAACAAATAAGAGTGGGCATGGTAATTACAGATTTGCAACGACTATTTTGCCACATCGTGCAGGAGTGTTCTGTTTATAACACAGGTTATACAAGTGAAGATAACACTTACGTATATTCCAGGCAGCTGGATAAAGTTACCGATAAGTGTAGTTGGTGTGGGTTCCAATGCAAGTGTAAACTGAATCGTGTTTCGATCTCGTTGCCGTTGTCCTTGTTGCTGATGTCTGTCGCTGTTTCTGCGTACGTCGCTGATGCTTGCGCCTGTCCTTGCGTTCTCGGGCGAAGCCGAAGCCGGCGTACGGCGGCGGTGCAGGCCGCGTGTCGCCGTAGCGGTGCGCATGCGCGGCGCACTGCGACCGGAAATGACGTAACGAGCTCACCGACACGCAGAACAGCACGTCGGACGAAGTCATCGTCGCCGGAGGCGCCTTCCAGGCGAACGCGATCTGGTCTGGACTGACGGCGGTGACGCGCACCACGGGGTCTGCGGGCAGTGGCGGGTACACTGCGTCAGAGTGAGGAGTGGTCGTCGCGTAGAGCCGTAGAGACGTGTCGCGCTGTGTCGCCATCACCACCACCGAGTAGAGACCAGCAGCTGCCGACCGGTTGTGATAGATCATGCGATCACTTCCAGTCTTTGCCGTCAGCTTTATATCTGTTGATACTGACGCTTTAGGATGTCTCGTGTCTGCCTGCTGCCACAGCTCGTCCAGATATTCTGCGACGAATATATCCATAGTTAAACTTTTAAAACTTCAAAGCAGATAATATTCCCAAATGTTTATTTTTGTGTCATACTGTGTTATAGTACGCTATCAAATATGTTCACGGTGTACCAGATTCCGATAAATACGAATGTTGCGTGATAGACAAAAACGCAAACATGTAATTATAACAGTCACGAGCCATGTACAAGTTACTATTTCTACGGCATAAATATTGAGACAAGACGATAAGATGACGTTAAATTTTCAAACTGCAGCAACGTTCAATTTTTTTTGTTAAGTAAGTTTTCACTGGCTGTCACAAACAACAGCTGATATCTCTGTTACGGCACAGTTGCTATGAAACACAGCTTGATGGTGCTGTTTTGAAATTAGATGACTATGATCACGATGACGACGATAATGACGATGATATACACACCGACGTCATAAGCAGCAGCATCTTGGTCGTCGTCATAGTAATACTCCTCGTCATCCGGCATCGTGCGCCAGAGAACTGTCACCGAGACGACCGACGAGCACGGTGTCACGCTGATCGTCAACGGTACGCTGCCAATGTCCACCAGGAAAAAATACCTGCCAAACAAGTACGCAACGGTAAAACGTACTGTACAAGTGCCCTTTCTCGGTCCGAGTATTCGGAACCAGGTTCCCCCGCGTCAGAAACTTCCATTTTGGACCGGTTTCAATTTCGCAAAGTTCTCAAGACTTCACTGTTGTTTTGCAACGCTATGGACATGGTAAAATAAGTCATATGGTTAGCGCGCCCTTTGCACGTTGCGCCAGAACATTGCTTAAAATGAAACTCGCCAGTTCTAACAACGTGCAGATGGCAAACAGCAGCTAAATGTTTAAGTAATTAAAATTAAATAAAATCAGTTAATTAATTTTAAAATATCATCAACCTGGACGCGATCCTCTTGAAGACATAGGACGTGACCTCGGCTCCATCTGGCAGTAGCTTGGTGTCGTAAAAAATCTCCGGGTGATTTCTGTGTAGCTGAAAGTCAAGTTCGTCTCGCGTGGGAAGATGCTGGCCGGCCGTTCGAACGCAGCATCCGTTGATGACGAGCAAAACGATGAAAATGTAGATTAAGTGCGGGGTGCGCGTCATCGCTCTACGCAACCACATCTTCACGGACACGCAGCCTGCATGCAACCAATTTCAATTGAACGAATAACGCAATGATACAACGAGGACCAAGCGGGCATAACAGAAATTGGAAATAGAAGCGAAGTTTATTGTTTTAGTTTTTAATTACGATTTTTGCACTGTATTATTTTTTTAACTTATGACGCTTTGCAGGTTTGCGTCGACTAAGCATCAAGCATCAAACGATCGGTCCTGAATGTCGTCGGCGGCTCTGACTGCTGAGGCTGAGAAGGCGGCGTGACTTGACGCCTAGCTAGGCGCTGCCCACCCACGCAACACGTGCCCCGCTGGCTCTTTGATGACGCCGACCGCTAAACGCCGTTGAACGACCTCCCACAGTGCCGCCGCTCTGCCTCAAGACTCGCAGAACTCTGTACGTCGCAGAACGATTCGGCAGCAAAATCGCAGCAGCTGTTGCAGTGGCTGCTGCTGCCAATGATTGATATTGACGGCATGCAGTATGTGAAGCGTGACGGACCCTGGCTGAGCGTGAATGATAGCACCTGGATCGGCACATCAACGCTTACCTGGGAATCAGATTTATTCACAGGCATCGATCTTGTTCAAATTACAGCTAGCAAATTTAAATCTACAAATAAACGGTATTCTTCTGGTTGTAAAATGTCGGACAAAAGCGCAATTGTTTACCGAAAGCTCAGCTACCGCTTAGAAAACAGGACGTCAGCTTCGTACATTCGTCCATCATAATGCTACCAATGAGATTTTTAACAAAGCTACATAGCAACGGATGCATGCAAGTCCTCGAGTATAGTACCCACAGTAGTTCAAAACAGTTCTGTCCAAGAAATCTCCCCAAATATTTTCGCATAAAAATGAACCGGCACAAATTATAGTCCATGCTGAATATTTTTGTTGTCACTCTTTACATTAGGCTAATATTTGAAAGTTCGGATTATAATTATGGCAACTAACAGTATTGAAAATTGGCCGCTTTCGACCAAGCCACTATCAATTAACGCGAAAACCCTGGCGAATACTTACATTAACAAAAACGAGAGTCCCTGGCAAACATGTTTGTTCCCGGTAGTGTGGGTCTTGCGGGAGTATCGTGATTCGTTTTCACATAGTCTTGTCCGAAAATGAGGTAAAAACTTAACCAAGTTGACGATAAAAAATTTTTTTAACATAAAATGGCGTCTTAAGATCACACAATTAAAGCACAAAATTGTTGAAAGTTCAAAATCACCACGTCTTTTCACAAAAATTAGCAATTTTACAACAGCAAATGAGTATTAAATGCTGTTTTGCCATGTATACAGGTATAAGCAGATAATAGGTGCGTAAAATTTCGTATTATAATTTTAAACGGTTGCTCGGAAAATGGCAGACAACTTTAGGGGTTACTTTTTTGCCGCGCCCTGTAAAATACTTCACGAAGCTGTCAGTGAAGATTTCGTGATCATAGACTGCATTGGTTTGATAAAGCAGCAGAGTGTGACAGATACACGGACGGACAGACTGACTGACAGATGCCTTTGTGATAATAAGACAGGACTTCTGCTGCATAAAAGCCATGTAAAAGCAAATAACGAACGGCACATCTCAATACCGCGAGCGTCGTTATCAGTGAGGCTTACACCTGTAGGCCTATAGCTTAAGCCCAGACGGGCAAGATGGCATGTTTCCGGGTCTAATGACCGGACAGACAGACGTCGGAATCTGGGCTGCTAGGAAATCTGTCTGTGCGTCGAAGACTGTTTATAAAGCGTGTTGCAGCAGATGTTCCTGGCTCGCGCCCCTTGTACGCCAGTGTCTGCTGCTGCCCGACACAACAAAGTTCTAGTTTGTTCCAAGTCACGTGTTCGTGGTTACAAACGACAGAAAACAAATTGAGCCTGCGAACTGCAACCCTAGCAAATCTCGAGCATCTTCAATTTGTAGTGAAGCGTGTTAAAAGTGACATGTATGTCAACAAGGGTAAAAACCTTTATAGTTCGATAGCGCTCTCAGATGCCAAGACTGACAATTGATTTTTGTATCAAAGTTTAAACATTTTCTAAAAAAATATTAAACAACCTTATCCGAAATATTTTCATTGCACGTTAACTAATCATGTGGCAGATGATTTTATATTAACTAAATTACTTGCAAAATTGCAATTTGAGTAGTTGGATATTTTTTCTTTGTGGACATTTTTTCTTTGAACAACCCTGTATTTTGTATAGTGTAAGCCTAATATGTGCAAAATCACACAACTGTATGTAATACAGCATGATTTTCATTACTTCTGTAATTATGCATTTTGGGGATGCATTTTGAGTCGAATAGAAATTTCACATTGCGCCGTAAATAAAACGTTCGACACTGTGAAGCTACGCAACGTTTGGCATCTCGGTGAAAAATATCTGACGGTAATAGCAGCGAAATAGAACAAATCGATAAAGGATAACGACTTGAAAAGTAAACGAAAACCGAGTAAGTAGACCGTAAAAAACGTGACAAAACATCTTGGACTGAATATACGCGAAGCTGCAAGGAGTGGTAACTAGTAACGCTTCGGTAGCTAGACGACTGCGTCAGTCATTCATTCGACGACGAAACCAGCAGCTGCTGAAACAACTCTGTCAGATAGGAGGCGAGATATCTCAACGCGACGACGAGAGTAGAGGAAGGCGGCGCATTATGACCAATTACCGGCACCGACGACGGACGACCGGCCCAGCCCGACGTTGGCCCTCGCAGCGCCGGCGTCGACCGTACCAGGACGCGCGCGCCGCCGCCTTTCAACGGCTCATTTGTTACCTGCTCGTGCGGCACCGACCGGACATGTTATCTGCCACGACGACCACACAAGACGACCGACAGACAGACCGGCCAGGCACGCAAATTCAGACTGCAGACACGCCAAAACTCGCACCTAGTTGTGCGTCGATTTTATGACGCGCTCGTATACACTACGCGTTTATTATTACGTTTTATTTCCCATTCTATTCTTCGTGCGCCATCAGTCAAACAAGTTTGCCAGCCACCAATTTCTGTCAAACAATGACCGATTTTCAAAATTTTTCTGGAATAATGATTAGTAAAATTTAAACAAAGTGACCACCGAAGGCTCTGTACACCACGCATTGTTACACTCCTTTGTAAAATATTAATGACAGAAATCTAACGCGTTCTGTGCACTATGACGGTATGGCTGTTAAATGATAAACTCGCGAGAGTTATGGATCCAGACTTTTACACAAAAAAATCTAATAAGCCTACAGCTACATTTTACAATACCTTTCTGTAATAATTTTGTTAATTTTATTGCAACTAATAATACCGGTTAATTATCAGTTATTTGACGTCAATTATACAATATTTAAAGACCACTTAAATGGTTTTAATGAAGAACATGATGCATTTATCAAAGCTATAAACTTACGAAAAGTTTCTTGTAAAAGGATAAAAAAAAGTCTGGATTGGAAAAGCTGTTCACGAAGCTGCATTAAAAAATTGTCTATAAGCACAAGCATAATAACGATGTAGAACAAGAAAAGACTACAAAACGAGCGGCGTGATCGGTTCAAAGCTTGAGTGCTGGCGAAAGCTAAACCATAACACTGAATGTAAAGGTAATTCCAAAAACGTCAGGAAATGAAAAAGAAATTGTAATTCGTGAATTCATGAGCGTTGTGGCGGCTTTCCCAACTGTACAGGCATGAATAAACTGGATGCTGGAGCGAGGAGGTTGCGTGGACAGTAGCAGCAGCAGCAGAAGCGTGATATACGGGAAACGGCTGCGTGCACTGATGATGAAAACAGTCTCACGGGCCAGTCGATGCAAGGACGTCCGCATCCTGGCCAGTGTGCGTACCCAACAACCACCACCACCGTCGAAGAGCACGAAGAGAAATCGTTTTTAATTTGATTCAAATTGGTTTAGATCGCCGCGACCGAGGAAGCCGGGTACTGCGTCTGCACGCCACGTTTCACTAAGTGAGATTGCTGCGACGAGATATCGCCCGACGTCAGGCCGGCCATTTGCCATCCGTCTAATCGCCCACTATCCACTGGTCAGATCGGCCGGACATTCTCGGGGACACACCAGTCCGTCAGTCCTTCTAAAGTGATTTGCGCCCGGGAATGGAGTGGAGCCGGCAAGTGGTCTTGACGACCGGTGAAATTTTTCTCAGTTAGGGCGCCGCTGCTAACGACACGTCACGCCGTCGACTGCGAGCGCTACCAGAATCCATCCGCTTCTCCAGCCGGAGCTACCCTGGATGTACTGGCTGGCTGGAGTGCCGAGAATACGCAGTTAACTTGACTGTCTAGTTCCCAGTGGGACGGGATGCAAGTCCGTCGAGTCGCTCCATCACACCCGACGCACCCTCCCGCATCACCTCGCCCGCCCGGCCGTCAACGACGATTTATTTGTACAATTGCCCCGCGGACCGCCGCCGCGCTTAATGAACGCAGTTTAATGCTTCCGATTGCAGCGTTTACCTACTGGAGAGATAGAAGACGACCATGGAAATACAGAGGGGAGGAGGGCACAAAGACAGAGACAAGGGCGAGACGAACTAAAGTGTCCGATCGAGGCTTATAAAGAAAGATGAATGGGAGTCTGACGAAATGCTATAAGCATTCATCTAATACGTTTCCGTTTTACTTTTTAATTTACAGCTATTGTCTTCAGAGTTTAAACAATAATGAATTGAATATCTGAAATGTCGATACAGTACGACACCGATAACATCGATACACCTCCGATCTATAATCTTACATAAACAAGTCTTAAAATATTACGACTGACGGACATCGCTAGACGTGAACGTGAAGCGATCGTGACATCGCAGCAGTATAGACTAGGTCAAGGACATCTGGATCTATATAGCAGAGCTATTATGTAGCAGTCTATGACTAGGTCATGACTACGAGGCTTTGCTAATAAGCTGTCTGACAGATTCTAGTTCGCCGACATCAAAGACAGACTGTCTAGTTGCGGCAGCTGAACTGCAGACCGATGTGCTGCTGGACTTGTGCAATGCTAGTTCACATCACATCTGCCGACTCGATGAACTGCCCTAACCATCACTAGTGAGCGATTCAGCCTCATTTCTGGTCGAAGGCTAGCGAAACAAGCAGCTCAGCTATCGCTAGGAAAAGCCGACCGCACCGCCTACTTCCGAAGCCCAGCGTCTGATGTTCAGTCACGGAAAGAAAGCGATTTGTCAGAGGTGACACAGTTTTATGCACGCTATGTTGGTGGAACGCTGTCTCGAAAGCTACAATGAACGCTAGTATAACAGATATCGCACGTGGTCATTTTGCATGGCGATAGAAATAGCTACAGGGTGAACAAACAAGAAGAATACCGGATGCAGGTTTTGCAAATATTTCTCACAATAAAAACGCCTTGCTCGGGAAGACACGCTACAGCGTATACAGTTCCTGTTGCAGTACTGACCTTCAGGGCCATTCAAGGCAAATGATTTTATTTGTCATTTGAAAGCCAATATGCGGCTTTCTATTACACTGATCAATAACAACCTAGGCCATATCTCTCACCGTTTCCGAGATATGGCCAGTTTTCCGTTGAAAACGCACATTTTTTTATCCCCGTCCATTCAACCCCCAATTTGAAAATGTTTCCCTTGGAGTAGATGGCTGAAATTTTGCATCCTCCAGTTTAAGACACATGGCTAATTATTCGTGTAAAAAGTTTTCCCCCACGCCCTAAAGCCTAGCCACAATACATCCGTTACAGACAGACAGACAGACGGACGACAACTCATGACAACAGCTCGACCGTTATTAAAGAACGGTCGGCTAAAAATGTGCAAAATGCTAAATATGCAGTATTTTGAAAACGCGCACTTTCGACACACCTGAAGCAACTCAAGGCCTCTCGTATTACGATCTGCAATAGTCGGTTTAAGTAAGTAAGTAAGTAAATTTGCACAACGCACAATATCAACAGGAAACCTGCTGAATCTGAGGCGCAGACTATTCACCGTCCGTTCGATTAGATCTAGAATTTGCGGTAAACCGCAAAAAACGTGCGAAGCCACAGGTCTGGGTGCAAAATTGACCATCACACTCTGCACACACCGCATCTGGGAACGAAGCAGAAGCGTCCAGGTTCATGTGGTTGCGGCCAGCGCCATTCGACTGCACGGCAGTAGAGCTTTTCAGAGAATTCGACCACCAACAATGAATTACTGCTTCAATAGCACTTGTTCATCGGTCACCCGTTACATCTTCGCAGTAATCGTACGCCGCATTGCTGGACAGTAATAGACAACGTCATTGATGCAGTATTTCACGCACACGTGCGAATGGAAGGCAATATCAGAAAACGAGGTCCCAGGTGAATGAAGTAGCAAATCAAAGAATAAACATGCAAAATATTTCACCACGTAGTCTAATATGCATGAGTTACAACGAAGTCTGTGTCTAATCAAATCAGATTGTATCGAATGCTAACAAGCTGTTACTTTTCCACCATTCTGCATCTCAGCTGTGCAAGCACTTTTTAAATAAGCTAAACCTGCATCTTACGCCGTAAAGACTGAAATCATTAACACACATAACTTGCCAGAGTCTTCATATCAATCGAGCATTGACGGAAGGAATTATCTGCATAGTATATGTTAGCAGAAAATGAACAACACCAGTTCAAATGACAACTTGAGGTTTTGCCTCTTGTAAACGTACTTACTAGCATATAATGTGCAAATAGCAATGCAATTATGAATCGGGATCGCTCATAGTAAATTTAAGTTCAAAACATTTTCTCAAGAAATCGACAACTTAAAGTCCTATGCATCTTACTTAAGGGGTTTGTTTACGTGTGCCACTCATCAGAAGTCACTAATACAAAAAATAAGGCATTGCGTATTCATTTTAGAAATATCTAAGAAGAATCGACGTATGGTAGTCAAATAGCAACTGACCTGGATAGACAGCGTTTATCGGCACGCGAGTGCCTGCAAGACGCACATCTGTCTGATTACTCGAAATCAAGTAGACTCGGGCAGCGGTGTTGTATTAGTTGCGTCTGCGGTTAAAGCTAGCCGGTTGTTGCTGTAGTCTGCGGCCCAGACTGGCTCAGACGAACCGGCGACGCCTGCCACGATCTGAAGACGATTGCGGTGCGTTAATTGCTGACGCGCGCATGTGCGACCGCCTTGCACACCGTGCAGCCATGCAGTGAGTACTCCGCAGATGCTGCTGCTGCTGGCTCGCTGTTACTGGCCGACAGTCAATCCGTGGGCCCCGCATGATCAGTGGAGTGAGTCGCGGGGCATGAAACGTGTCCAGACATCCGTTCTCCTTTCAGACGTTGAAGCTTGAAGTCTGAACTCAACAGATGGTCGCGTTCTGTCGGACAGACGTTTTGGTTATGTCGTTTTATCTCGCCGCTCGAACCAATCGGGCGACAGTTACTTAGGCTACATTTTCGTAGCTTAATATTTGGACAGTTAATGGCTTATATTATAGACTTATAGTTAATGCTACTGAAACTTATATTTATAAGTGGACACTTATACGCAGCATATGCCATAATTTTGAAAATACGAAAGCTAAAAAAATTTCATTATAAATAATTAAACAAATATAAATAATCAAACCTACAAGGTCATACTCATATACAGTCTGTCGTTATGTCTTGCGTCGTTTCCGTTATCGCTTGTCTAGCCTATCTGACTGTCAGTGTCCAGCGGCGTTCTGGATTAATAAGAAGCCCAGCTGTCGCAAGATAGCCGACCGTACTGTCGGTGATCTTCAAGTCATCCAAGGTCAATGATTTCCATCTAATCGGACAGGGAGTATGCCACATCCTTTTAGTGATTAATACACTGTGTCCGGAAAAAAGTAACCCCTTAGACATCGTACAATAAAAATGCCAAATCTAAACAAATTCAAACAAAATTTTGTACGATTAATCGCCAATAAATTGCTAAAAAGATCACCAAATTTCGTTTTAAAATATCATTTCTGAGCAGAGTTACGAATTGTTGAATATCGATAACAAAATATCACCGTTACCAATATGGCGTTACATAAGTAAACCCTGTGGTTAATGTACAGTTCCGTAACTCCAACAAAAACACCCGATTCTGGCAACATTCCGTATCAACAATGCATTATTTATTGGTAATCAAACTGCAAAATTTCAAGTAAATCTGCCAAAGCAAACAATAGTTACAGCAACTTTTGTGAGGTCACCCCGAAACACTTCAGTTTCAAATCTTTAGCATAATCTACAAAAACCTGAAACTGAAGTGTTTTGGGGTCACCTCACATCAACCACGGTTACTATTGTTTGCTTTAGCGGATTTAACTATAATTTGGCACTTTGATTGCCAATAGATGGCGCATTTTTGACGCATAATTTTGCCAAAATCGGGTGTTTTTTTTGTTAAAGTTACAAAATTGTATAGTAACCGCTGCTGAAAGATAAACCCGTTGAACAGTCAGCGATTGCTTAAAAAGAACGATGATTAAATGATAATTTATAAACAAAATAAATTACTGTTTATCATAACGTTACTGTGACGTCATCGGCTGTAACGTGGTAACCGGTTTTTGAAAATTAAATAGCATCTTTAGCATGAACATTTTTAATGCTGAAAAATCGGTAGGCGGTCATGTTAAAAGTCTATAATTTCGTCGTTTTTCAACAAAATCAAATTTTATCTGGCAGTTAGATGTAGAAGGTTTCATTAAATCAAGCTGTACAGTTTCAAATTAAAATCCTAAGCGGTTGCTGAGAAAACAGTGAAAACTTTAGGGGGCTACTTTTTTGCCGCACCCTGTAGGCCTAGAGAACACTGATGGGCGACGCATTACAGCCCAAGTGAATTTAATTGTAATGCGTTCAGATTTCGATTTCAGGTTTTTTTTCTGTTTTTGTCAAGAATTTCAACTCAACCAGATTAAATTTTAAGTAACAAAAGTTGTAGTTTCACCGCATCGTGTAAGAGCTAATAACTGTTAAGCTGCTTAACGAACGTGTTCAAATTCGCCGCACCGCGCGATGACGCCAATTGAAAGCGACGCGCACGTAAATTCGTAGAATTTTTCGCCGGTCAGTTTTGACAGCTTGTCGCCGACATCGAACGTGCCCGCCCAGGTTGTTTGAGCAATCGTCGCCTTGCCTCGGCCGTGTCTGCCGCCCGCTTGAAGCCGCAGAACTGTAGATCACTGCTCTGAGTATAGGCTCGTACATGACGCATCGATCGGAACCGGGAAGTGTTAGCGTGTGACAGGTCACGCCATGTCAACTCAGCGAGGCCACCACATCGACGATGTCTTCGTTACGTTCGACACTCTGCGTCCATTCCGATTTGTTACCCAGTGTCCGTCGCGTATTCATCAGACGACCCTTGAAATGGCGTGCAGATGACAAGATTAGTTATAGCCGTCCTCCATTGGGCACTCTTTTCATACTGGTTCGCCTTGATTCTACCTTCTCCAAAGAAAGGAGATAATATTATCACCTGCAAGCTGCATTGTATCTGTTCTTCTGTTTATCTTCTGAACTCTCAGAACACGTTGTAAACTAATTTTGGTGACATTTTGTGCAGTTGTTTCAACTTGCTTGAAGTCCAAAAATTAGAACAGATTTTTTTTAGGAATTTACAATCCCTAACGATTTCTTTATTTGGCTGCAATTTTTACACTGTAATTAGTTTTTAGTGGGATAAAAAATTGATATTATTCGCTAGATAGCAGATTATAACACCGACGGCAAAATAAAACACGTCGACCAGTCTTAATAAGACCCGATTCCAAGAGGGTGACCAAAATCGCGTTCAGCCACCACTATAGTCACTTAACAACCACTGGAGTACCGGATATAAAGTTCGTCTGTCGAGCGGACGCCAAGCGGCGTCTTTGGTATCGATTCTTTGCGGCAACGACCTTGCGCCGGGGACGTTATCTGCGATACAATCGTGAGAAATAACGGCTGCGAGACCGCACGACTGTCGCACATCAGTAATAGCTCGTCACAGCGATCTTCATCGTGCATGGAAGTGGCAACGACGCCGTTCCTGGAAACGACAGCGAGCCGTCTTTCGAAGAACACGAACATATACCGGTAGCGACTGTATAATACCGCCGTCCGTCGCACTGAAGACCGCGGGTCCGCGAAAAAAAAACAGCAAACGGTTTCCGACAATCCCAGTAGTCCGATCGTCCGGCTGCGACAGGCAGCTGCGTGGATTGATGACGTAATTTTAATGAGAAAAGAAATCGACGTCAGACATTTGCTGGGCGTCGCCATGGAAATAACAGTTTGCTGGCCAGTGGTCATACTACCTTAAATATGACCTTATTTACAAACCAAAAAAAACTTTGTTTCGAATCTTATCGGCAAATGTCGAGTTTCATCAATCACACGTTAATTCTGTAGGCCTTATTAATAATTCCGAACCCCATTCAATTCTGTACGTATTTTTCGTATTCGTGTTAAGCATGGGCTCACAAACGCCTTTCCTGTAGCCCCATTTATTCAGTGACTAGCAACTTTTACACGTCATTCCACCACCCAACTCGATCATCCATCACTACTCCGCAGCTTCACAGTTCACAACAATCTCAAGAGTGCTATATCCATCGGATTTCCATCCAGGGGCTCCTATCACCGCAAATCTATCATCAAAATCGAGCTCAAATTTCTCCTTCCTATCGTAGCTTCCCTACGCTCTTTTCTCCTATCACTTTTCCATTCTTTTATCCCCTTTTCCTCACTATCCTTCCATCGTGAGACGCCAACTGAATAGTGGACTGTAGTCACGTATAGGCTATAATTTGTTTAGTGCTGCAAATGATTAACAATTTTTAGTCGATTAATTTCCCAAAAAATAATGGAAATTAATTATTTTTCGTAGTCAAGTAAGACCTCGAAAACTACAGAATTTAACTAATTGATTTTTAAAACGATTAATCGATCGATTAATTTCTAATCTGCAGCTCTAATTTAGTCTATGACATCAACTGAGTCTGTACAATAAGATAGGCTACTGGTCGTTAGTAGTCAGTCGATGTGAGGACCATAATGAGAAAATCAGAATAAGCGAAATACACGTTGAAATAAACTAAAATACGTTAATAAAGAATCTCTCACATTACTGTTTGTAACTTGAAGAAAAATTATCAAATTTTAATAATTTTTAATGCGATTATTTCAAACACTACTGGCCATCAAATAAGCACCCCAGTTCCCACCTCAACTAAATTTTGCTTCTGCACTACGTGCACAAAACAAAACAGGTGAAATATCCATTGAAATGAGCAAAAACATTATAATAAATTTTATTTCTTCAGACCTGTGGTTCTCACGGCTGGTAAATTACAAGGTCTGACCATCATGCAGCAGTTTGTCTACCAGATGACATTTAAGAATGTTGACAAATTCAAGAAAGACTGGTGAAGTCTGGATTGGTCTGGAACAAAACATTATCAATACTGCTATGAAAGAATGCAGAAAACATTGAGAAAACATCTGAGTGTCTATGGTCACAAAGGCCTAATGTCATTTTGATTAGGTAGTAATACTGCCTTGGATAAGAATGCAATACAGCAATACAGTATTTTGTTGGTTCTGTTTTCCACAGGTAGTGCAGAAACAAGTGGAAACTAAACAGTCATTTGATAGTCAGTTGTGTCACGAATATTCAATTATTCATAGTAAAAAATTATCAAAATCTGACAAAATCTTTCTGAAGTTACAATCGGAAATATTAGGAATGTTTTTAGACATAGTGTGTATTTTATATTAATTATATAGATCCCACAGTGAAGTGGCAAATTACAGTGTACACATACTAGCCTAAGTAGCAAAGGCCACCAGAATACTGTGTATAAAATTTCATTCATTATTAGATATGTAAGGCAGAAGACATTAAATATTGCTAAGCTGGAAATTTCTTGATATAATGTTTCAAAAATACTGCTGATGTAACATTTGGTAAATTCACACAGTAATAATGTCACAGAAAAAGTAGGAAAGTAAACAAACCAGCTGAAACTGGACAGTTTGTAGCTTTTATATACTTTATACACATCAACATAATACAGTACTGATACACAACTGTCATACTGACTATTACAGCAAACAACTTAACTACTTTTACTTGTATTTCCAATTTTTCTTCTGTCTATCACTTTAGTCATCATCAACAACTATGGCCGTATGTACTGAGCTGTATTCCACGCAAACACCAACATACGAGTTCAGATAGCAAAAATTCACCTATAATTCTGTATTTTCTAAGCCAAAACTATGACAAATAAACAGGTTCAAAATTTTTCTTTCTTCAAAATTCAACAATTTCACACACATTTCCAAACTGATTAAAACTGTAAAAATTCAGTCAGCAATTATGCTAAAGATTAGAAATTTCAGAAAACAAACACCACACTTTTTAATACCACAAAAAACTATGCTTGAAGTACAGATGCAAACTACCACACTAGAGGACCAGAGGATTCTGTTCACAAGTCCAGCTGCTACTGGGTATATCACTATCACACAAATCTTAGTCAGCCTATGCATTGTTGAGTAATACGCAGTCACTCATGACCACGGTAAAATTTGGACAAAAAGTCATTCGGCAGTTTCCTCGATGTATCCTCCCAAAACTTCATGACATGTGACTTCTGTTTCCAGACACTGATAGTTTCCATGAGTTCCATCTGTCCCTGGACACAACGCAGAATCTGTATTCAATTGCCTGACATGACTATTACCACTTCAGCTTCAACTAATAAAGATGCAGCACGTGATTATTGAGATTCCCAAAATTCCCGCAAATGTAATTTCCAATTCCCAATTCCCAGGATTGGCCAGGAAAGGAAGTGATAGTCCAAGAATGAAATCCCTACTCATTCACAACACACTGTATAGTAACAGTCACACTGCAACTGTGTCAAGTTAAAAAGCTGCTGAGATTTACTAGAATACACTGGTAAATGCAAGACTGTTCCTGACAATGTATCTAACATGAAACCAGCACAGAATACGTCATCCAACAAATTTCTGGTAAGTACTGCTGGAGGGATCCCCCTATTAACTGTACATTACTGGCCAATTTTCAGCAACTACTACAAGCTATTTATGTAAAAGAACTGTTCAGTTTATACACAGGGTGCGGCAGAAAAAAGTGGACCCCTAAATTTTTTCGCCGTTTTCTCAGCAACCGTTTGGGATTTTAATATAAAATTTTACAGCTTTATTTATTGAAACCTTCTACAT
>Ga0056128_1000222_pt1 | contig 43418 bp, 22 predicted proteins | sample WorMetLIZISLAND2_FD_71113 | JGI IMG/M metagenome (GOLD analysis project Ga0056128, IMG submission 71113) | Marine gutless worms symbiont microbial communities from Max Planck institute for Marine Microbiology, Germany - Olavius geniculatus... ... | reverse complement strand
GTCATTCTCTAGCGCGTGTAAAAATTTGGGGGCGCAGCACCCCCTAGGGGCCGAAATATGGTCTTCCGAAAAATGCGCTTTCGGTGGGTACAAACTCACATCTAGATCTCCAAGGTTACTGGACCGATCTTCACCGGACTTGTTTCGCCTAACGCGGAAGAAATCGCTGTCGAACGAGTAACTCACCGATTTTGAATATCTTCATCCGTTCCGGAGATATTCGCCGCCAAACTTCAAAGTCGACCGAAATCGGGCTAAATTTTGCATGTTTTTGTCCCCTAAAAATTTTTTGGGGAGGCTCCCCCAAAATTTTGGACCGGGATTATAGAATTGAACGCAGCATCGAGCATCGTGCAAAATTTCGCGCCGATCGGCCGACGGAGCTCGGAGATTACGCGGCGAGAAAAAAAAGAAAAAACCACAGCAAAACAGAAGTCCTTCCGAAAACTATCGTTTTCGGGCGGACTAAAAAGACATAAAATAACCACAACAAAAAAAAACAAACTAATAAATTGAATTAAAACAACTGCAGACAAAACAAATGGACCGGCTGCAACAAAAATGTGTTAAACACAACTGTACCGTCACTGCTAAGAAAGGAAACGGTGAGCGTTCTTTTTGCGTGAATCTTCTAATAAAAAGTGGGGACGCATTTTCCGGTAAAAACAAGGGCGACGTCCCCCTCCCCACCGGGTCCGTATCCCATTACACTCCAGACCCAGGTGTGCCGCTGTAGGTTAGCTCGCCGTGACCAGTTCGTCTCGGTGAAGAAATGACAACAGCCATGGGTCCAATCGGTCTTGTACCGGGGCACTCAGCTTGATAAGAAGAGGCGCCGCCGATCGACCGACCGATGCATTAACCGACTGACCAACAGCAATCTGCTGCCTGCTCCCGTTTGTGACCTTCTTTGAACCGGCGACGGAAGTCGAACGACACCCATTCTGTCCATCCTCGCAGGACCGCGCTAATAGCCGTAGAAGATTGCGAGACCGTGCGGCGACAATTATTATTGTTTGCGTTTTGATTATAAATTGATGCGAAAACATTCTCCGCCGTGCGATATGTCCTGTGATGCCGCGTCTATGCCATCCCCCGGGGCAGAACATTCCGAATCTTATTATGACCTACCTGATTTCTACTAAGACGTAAAGGTCCGAAGCAATCAAATTTCATAGCGTATACCGTACTTAACTCAGCACTCACTAATAATCGAAGTCGTGCACTCTTTCTGCGGAGATAATGGCAACAATCAGAATAATATTCGTATTTAATTATAAAATTTCGTAATATTTTCGCATGCGTAGGCAACCGCAGTACTTAGTGAAAAACCTTTTATTCATGTGATTTCGTTGCTAGAAATAAGATGCCGCGGTGTCCGTTTTTTGACTGTATCAATGTCTTTTGCTGTTGTAAGTTAGAAGCATGTTTTGGTTGTTTGTGTGCCAAAAGAAGTAATAAATATCTACTAAATTAAACGGCAAAGTTATGTGTTTATTCTGTTACGCAGGACAATGTATATCCATAATTTTATTTATACATAATGAGTTTTTACACAATTTTTGTCATACTATTTTTATATTTTTTTTTATTTCTAACCGGCGTCGCTAAATGCTATTCCGCCTATTGCGACACATCTCTTTGTAGCGTTGTATGTCTGTCGTTTGTCTGTCACGTTTGTGTATAATGCTTAAACGTTTTGACTGATTTAGCTGCCAAGTGACAGGTGCACTTGTCGGGTCCAGTGTCACATTGTGTAAAGTGAAGTCACGGATCCCACCCAGGGAAAGAGGCAGTGTTTGAATTGTGAAAATTTAGCTGGGGGTTGAGTTCAACCCCCAGCTAAATTTTCACAGTTCGACAGTCAGAGCCCAACCAAAATTGTTATGTAAATCCTATGTATATAGTACATAGCTAACCCCTCTGTGCATAATTTGACATGGTGTTAGAGGGGTTGAGAAACCAGTTGGGGGGTTAAACCCCCAACTCCCCGGCAATTCAAACACTGGGAATAGAACATTTGGGGATCGAACCTCAGCCAAAACATGCAATTGCTTTCGACTTACGATAAATGATTCACGATTTACCAAGTAGCAGCAGCATCGATTACCGATTCCACCTTTTGCCAAATTTCTTTGGTCCTGGTTTTACTTTTGCCACTGTATACTGATTTCCAATCTTAATATACAGCAAATATTCGCTGTCTCTGCAGCAGAGCTCTATAGCCAAAATCAGCATCGCGCACCGTCGTAGTCGTTGGCGACAACAATATGCAGCATGATAATACTGATTTCCCGAGAAGATGCATGGGGCCGTTAGCGGTGGCTTATGCATCAGCGGACAACCAGAAAAAAAACAGAGAGACAAACAGACTGAAAGACAGCAAGAAGTGAAGGTCTTGCATTCGTATTATATCGACAAAGGTGCAGCTGCTGCAGCATGTAATGCAGCCCATGTTGTGTTTCATTGGATTTTGGGCTTTTGCACCGTTCTTTTACCGTCCAGGAAAGTAAAAACTGGAGACAGAACCACTGCAGATTTGTCGTCAAAACGATGTATAAAATCGCACCAATTCACACAATGAATTTTTTCCATAAATTTTTCTCCGAGGCTTCTACACCCGGACGGTCCTCTGGTTTGATCAACGGACCCTGTAGCGTCAAACGGCAAAACTTTGTAATTATATGTTGTTATTGTTGCCATAAAGTTTTCATGCACAATTTAGCACGAGATAATACGACACGACAACTCTATAACACGATAACGCATTTTTTGTTTCCGTTCTATAGCGCAAAGTCGAAGCGGCATCTGTATACTATTGACTGCTAGCCGGACTCCGCGGACTCATCGGCAAGTGTATAGTGAGCGTTAGTCTTGGACTGCATCGGAGGAACGAAGGTGCAGCGATGGGTGGTGACATTATGCATGCGTGTGCCGGTGGGCCGTGCCGGGCAGTGCATGCTGGGAAGGGAGGACTGGTCACGCGCCCAGGCGGCGAGACACACGTACGAGACGACGACGACGTCGATGAAACCTGTTGATCGGGCGTCGATCGTTATTCGCCAGTCTCTCTCACTCTCACTCTGCCTCTCCGTCTCCCGCCTCGCTCGCACCGACCCTACGCTAGTGATGGGCAAGTTCGATGCTTGAATATTTCGGTTACTTGGTTCGTGTTTTGGATTGGTAAAGTTCTGAAATAACTATTTTCGATCAACCTATGTCGTACTTATGGGTTGTCCTGGATATGAATATTCTCATGAAGACTCCCACGTCCGATGAGTATGGGGATTAAAATCCAATCTCCACGGCATCACTGGGTACTTAGACGACGAATGCTACATGAAACGATGTCTGCCTCTTTTTAACAAGACCGCGCATAATTTCCGTTTTAGAACAAATCGCGTGGCTAGCTGCACACATGCCGTAATACTTGTCTATGTATCAAATCATAGGAAAGCACTTGTCACAATTTGTTTCAGAGCAATAGAAAATAAATCGATAAACTGTAGCTGTCTTATCTATCATCAACAGTAACAAAACTTGCTATCAACCAACTTTTGAATCAACAAATTTATTACAAATGTGCACTACCGCGACGCTAACGCACGCTGCAGAAATGACGCTGCCTGCTGATAACGGCTGCTGCACAACGACGTTCCCGTATTGCATGCGACGGCCACGCGTTAACACGACGAAAAGCAAAAGTAGGTTTAAAAAATTAATATATACATCTTTATTCATCGAAAAAACGATAGATTAACACATACGCACATGCCAACAATCTTTTAAGTTTTTTACTGCAATTTCTTTTCATCACTTTTCCTGTTCTCATATTGAAGAGGTTCATTTAGACGTTATCTGTCCGCAGAAATAGCATTTTTGATGACGTCACGATTAAATTAGCTATATTTAATGAGAAGTAAATTTTAAAGACAAGTTTTAGATGTTTTTAGTAAAGCGTATCATTGTGATAATGTGTGCCAAAAATTAAAAAAATAAGTTTAAATTTGTTGAAGTTATTTAAAAACAGTGTAGGCTTTTTTTCCGGACACGGTGTACATTGAAAATTAGTGCACAGTAAAATCGTTCAAATTATTTGTTTAAATGTTTAATATGTTCTTCAATGTTTTGACACTTACTGTAAATGATATTTTAACACTTAAGTTAAATACTCTAAAAATTTTTATTAAACCTTCTGTCCATCTGTAGATATTGTATGTTTTTGGATATATTAGGTGTAGTGTGCATGCCACTGAGTAGCAAATTTCTTACGAAGTCCATTGGTAAAACATTGTGAAAATTGATCAATATTTAGCGAAGATATGGACAAAGGACAATAGCTCACTTTTTGGCGCACCCTGTAGGTAAAGACTAATTAATAGCAACTCGTTCGGCCACGACCTTTTGATTGTCAGTCCAACGTGCTCTCTCTTATACCATGCATTAAGACCGATGATGTCCTTAGCTGCAGCTATTAAGTAAGTATACGTGAGTAAGTATTATACGACGCGACGTGTCAAACACACACGTTTAAAACGTTAAAACGCACTGCGAAAACGTATAAAAAAACAGTAAAAAAAACAATTTTACGGAACGAGCGAACATAGCTTCAACCGCACGTCTGTCAGTATAACGGGAACGCCAATGTCATTAAATGTTCGAGCTAGTGCGAACGATTTTGATATCATCAATCAACCAATTTATTTACTGACATCATGTAGCAAAGTAGGCCAACATTACGAATATCAAAAGAACACCAAGTCAAACAGACAAAGTCTGCACTAACGAGTATCCAACAACAAAAACACAGCGAAATAAGACACAGTGATGACGTAATGAAAAGTAAATTACTTCTGCAATTTTAAGAAAAAATCGGATATTTCCATGCAACGTAAAAAGTTTACACAAGTGTTTTCACACTTTCCACCCATGCTGTCTTTTATCAACTTCATCACCAGACAGTTCACGTTGAATCGCGTTCACGTTCACGCAGAAACGAACCGAAACCCGATTCGATTCGATAATCGAGTCGTCGGCGGTCCATCTCTAGCGGCGAGCGGTGCCGTACTCCTGCCATCAGCACGTCACTCGTCGTCACCGATGACGTATGGAAACGATAAAACGCCTCCACAGACCACCCGTGGCACCCCCGCCTTTTCCCTCGACTTCGCCCCTCCCCCTCTCCATCCGCATCCATTCACTATGGGCGATCAGAGCCGCGATTTTCGCGTCACCAACGCAACGGATATTGATTCCGGCATGCACCGCGCGCGAGCGTGCGCCCAATGCTCCAATATCGATAGCGATTAGTGCCACGATACGTTCGCTCACAGATGATTTGGCGCCGATCGCCTGTCACTCGCTCACAGTATTGCGCTCAGACCCATGCTCCACTTCACCGCAGACGGCGATTTGTTGTCGATTTGTTGATTAAGACAGATGGTTTATAGCTCTTTATGGGAAACCAATCACAGAATTACGGAGCGTCACCTGCCATATGCGATCACACAGCATTACTTGTTACATTATTACCGACACAGGCGAACGTGCCCCGCCTTAACTCCAGCCAAACAGGCCGTTACTAGATTTACTTACCCCGGAGGGATGAAAGGCTCAGTTGACCTTGGCGATGCTTATATACCTAGATGGTGCATACCTGTCCGCAGACAGTCACTCATCCAAGTAGTAACCACTTCATAGCAACCCGACTGTGCGTCGAACTCACAACCTCTCGATTGTAAGTATGACACTCTGCCGTTACGCCACCTGGTGGTGGTTTAATACAACATGCTCTGTCTTTCTCGTTTCGGTTGTTCTCATTATTATCTTCATTTCTTTAAGTTTTGTGATCTCGGTCAGACTGTCTGTTTCGGGATTTTTTTCGCTCCTCTCATTTCGCTTCTGTTTTTACGCGTGAGAGCTAGCATAACGATAGCTATGGCGCGTATTAGCTATGGTAATTCTGTCTTAGTGTCTGTCTGTCTGTCTGTCAAAATCCGGTACCGATCGGAGCCTAGGTCAGATAGAGACTTCGCGTTTGCACATATGATAGCTTACTGTCTCTAGTATTTTACGACAAAATGTCATGAAGCTGAGTGAGGGGGTCCCCTCAAACAAAGGAGAGAAAGAGGAACACCCTAAAAGACGTTATTTTACTGTATTGGCTTGTATAGCGTCAAAATGGTTGCAGATACGCCCAGACATGCTACTTATCATAACAAGCACTGGCGACAAGCTTCTTAGGGGCATCAACATCGATAACCTTCAATGACCTTGAACCCCAAAATAAAGGATTTTAGTGAATTTTATGCGATTTTGGTATCAATGAACGTTTCATCATTAACTTTCTAAAAACTATTTCTCTGTAGCCTACGATAGTATTTAACGCAATTTCATCCTAAGCTCATATTTAGTGATCTCCAATTATTTCTTCTAGTTTCTTTTTGTTGTGCTTTTAGTCAAATGGCACTGTAGGCATTATGGCCTAAAATGTGCTGATGCGCAGTTAAGAAATTGCAAGCTGCATAATCAGATGCTTGCAGTAAAGCTGACGCTATCCGAGCGCGTTCGTTGACAGCGCGGTGCGGTATTTGAAATACGGCATTGTACCTATAGTATGTACTCGTTCTCTGTTATATGCACTGCTATCTGCAGTACGGTGGCGTGCCGGGGGAGAATTTGTCTAGAAGGCATTACCGGGAACGCTGAAGTACGGACGGCGATGTGTCTTGCGTCTGACTCCGACGTTTCCTCGGATATCAGTTTGTCTGCGATCAATGCAGGTCTATACGCAGGATTGATAGACAGCGGACACCATGGGTTAACAGCAGACAGAAAAAAAATTACAATAATGTTGACAATAACTGCAAGAAATCAACTAAGTTGATGTCCCATACAGTCTCAAAATGACTAAGAAAATTGTAAATATATAAACGGAAACGATTAAAAACCGCCACGCTGAACCCATTAAAATTAGCAGTTCAAGATTTTAGTTAGTTTCTGTTTCTTTGGACCTTCCGGGATATTCAGTCACAAACAATAATTGCTTCATTCTGCTTCTTGCTTCTTGCTTCTGCCTCATTTTGCTTCTTGCATGAATTTCAATTTTGACACTGATATGCAGGTGACAATCGCACTTATGTCGGCAAATAAAAGCGCCAGCGATATCATGTGTTCCGGCTATAGACCTAGACCTACAGAGCGAAGGGTCACATCACGCTTATAATACAGTTTGACACAGAGAGCTCTATGCATAGTTACGCCTGAGTGACTGTGTGATGAGCCATGCATAACTGAATGGTAAATCACTGCATAAAACGCACGACCGTAACTATACTGTATATAGTGTCATTTTCACACGCCCCGTGCAATATACTGCTGTACAGTCCAGTTGAAAACGACCTCAAGCCCAGGGATTGCTCGCATACCCATGGCGTACTTCTCAGAGAAGGTGAAACCCAGTTCTGTACTTTTACTTCGTTTCAAACTGCATTTGAATCAGGCCACATGGTTTGTTTTGTTTAAACCGAAAGAGGCAAAACATAAAAGCATACAGATAATTACATGTAGGCCTACTACTGACAAAAACTTCAGACAACTCCAATGATATCGTGTAGGGCAAAGCCAACTCGTCTTAAAGCTACAGAGTTTCCATTGATCGCAACGCATGCAGCGCCAAAACAGGCACCGCTTCTGTTGCGCTTTGGTCGTTCCGTCGCTTGCGTCAGCTGCGTGAAAAAGTACGCAACTAACGCAAGGGCTTTGCGTCGTGTGCGTATATGTTGCGTTGTGCATGAAACTGAGCTTTAGAAAAATGTAAACGGACAACACAGTGTAACGGCGAGATGAACAGGCCGGATTCAGTTTCAAAATTCTTATAAAGTCTTCATTCGAGTCAGGGCATAAAAATTAGTTCAAAAAATCTTAATTTTAAGTTTTAAATTTTTTTAAACTCAAAAGTCCAATTTTACGTTTTAAGGTTTTTTCATTTGTCGTAAAATTTATTACGTATCATTCTATTTAATATTTTAATCGTTAATTTTTGATTACTTTTTCTTACTATAATTTATAGAGAACAATGTGATTATGTGACGGCCAATGTGTATAAAATGTTCTTTCTGGGTCGTCCGGCGTTCATTAGACAGCAAGCCAAAAAACTTTTTTGAAACCTTTAAAAACCTTAAATAACCTAAACAAAACCTGACACCCAACATTTTTTTCAGAAAACCTAGATTTTTCTGGCCTTGGTTCGGACTGGGTTCAGTTTGCCTCGTCTCGGCCGGAAGAAGAATTGGCCCTTAACGCTACAGTCGGCAACATAGTCGTTAAGACGAAAGACATTCGTACAACACGATCAAGACAAAGGCTGAGGTCGCTGCAGGCATTAAACCGATCGAACGAAGTCATGCGGTTAGCTCTGCAATGTCTGCTGCAGTCCAGGTCGATCCAATCGTGCCATCACGGCCTATAGAAGAGCAGCGGCGTGAGGCGATTGGGTGTCGCGACATTAGCCCTCCAGCACTAAAGCACCCTCGGACCAAAGCCCCTAGACAACAGCCCCGCCCCGAACAGAAACATCATGACATAATCCATCCTTCTTCATATCACGATTCTTGTTTAAGCGCACTATTTCGCTGGGTTTTTTTTTCATTTGGGTGTTCGAAGGAGTATTCTTCTCATAGTTCGGTAATGTAAAAATGCGTCGGCATTAATCCTGATCGTGATTTCTCCAGCGTGTACATTAGATTTGCTGTAAATTACTATCTTCTTGATGCCATATTGCAAATTAAATAAAAATTTTAATGCAATCGTGTACGTATCATGCGTGCATCATACTACTCTTTACAGAATACAGAAGCCCCTGTGAAAAATAAGTTTCGTCAACATTTTGCGCTGCATAAGTATACTTAATAGTCTGATAAGGAGGGTAAACTTCTGTCTAATAGGGTGTTTACACGACCAAACTAACATTAAGCAGACATCAAGCAAACGTCGAGCAAACGTCGAGCAAACATCGAGCTGGCTCAAACAGGCCTATTGGAACCCCGCCCCTGGCTCAAATGTAGGTCTAGGCTTAGGCTCATAGCCCACAGCTGATCACGTGTTATATAGGCCTTCTGATTACAACCCGCCCGCCCTTTTAATTAGCACGCTAATTACCATAGAACGTCGACCTAGCTGCTCGATGTTTGCTCGATCGTGTAAACACTCTATAAAAAGCAAATTTCGACGGCACGGGTGAGGGCTAAATGTCCGCCTGCCTTTCGTGCCTGAGCGCGAGCGCCCAATAGCGACAACAAGTCGGCGCTGGTCATTGATGTATTCCACTGGTCGGGTCGATCGATGACGTCACAACATGGCGGACGAACGGACGGACGAAGCAACAGGTGACGGGGCCGGGCTGGCTCGGTCTTTATGCGGCGCGGCTCGGCTTCTGGGTGACGTGAAAGCATTAGCGACGTCGATAAATCGATGCTGCAGGCCGCGAGGAAAAGCTAGGCCTACGGCCGGGCCGGGGTGGTTTTCTTTGCCGTGCGCCGGCGACAACGACGGTCGACACGACCGGTCGTCGATTCAAATCGCAGACCAACGAACGACCTGACCCACTGATACCCACCCAATTCAACCCAACCTGTCCCGACCCACGTCTCGACCATACGTAGCCGGTGGCCTCTACACAGTGGACGCCAGATGCATTCAAAATGTTTGGAAAGGGGCGAAAAATGAAGTTTAAGGACAGTTCGACCAGTCGCTTATTACGCCAAAAAGAGGGCATATAAAATACACACAAAACATAATAAAAACTATATCATACCAACTTGTAATGAACGTCCACAATATCAGTTATTGGCGAAGCATTCTTGTATTATAACAGTTCTCACAGCAAACTTCGCATGTTACAGGGCCAGAGGCGGTTCTGCCCCAAATCAGAGTTAGTGACATATTCACGTCTCAAAATAAATTTGCTTTGTCGACAAGCATGACAGGGGCGACTAAATTTTTTTAGGTTTTGCAATTTCCATGCGCCTTGCGATTTTTATTTTAGTCCGTAACTTTTTGGTCCTGCAAGCTCATCTTCTCCCAGACAATTAATCTCGGTTTGAGGAACGCCCCTCATTTTAGCGGTAGCTGACGTCGCTTATAAAAATGGCGGCCGCACACGACAACTACAGCGACCATTATATCGACCAGACGGTTCTGTATGCGGCTTTGACTAAGAGCTAAGCTTTTTCAACTCAATAAATCGATCACGTTCTTTCCGTCCAATAACAGCAGAGCCTGTTGCTGCAATGCCAGCGTGATGGGGGAAGGTCGGGAGGGAATTGGATGAGGTGGCCCCTTTTGAACCGGGCGACCATGATGTGAAGTGAATAGCTGGCGTCGACGATAATAATGGATTTTAATAACAAAGCGAACGATCGCATAATAAGAACGGGCCGATAATAACAATAGGAACTATAATACAGCGGGCGCCGTTATTTGTGATCGATGATAAAACCTCGAATTATAGACAAAATGCATAGATCGGCAGGAAACGTGACCGATCGATTCGCTGCTTGGCAATACGATACAAACCTGTGATAGATAGATAGGTTATACGATAAATAACGAGCTCGTTTAGTATCCAGCTGTCAACGCGTGCGCAAAAAATTGGAACGAAATTTTCACGAAAGGTTGTATGTAGGCTACATCGTGATGTGATCGGTGTTTTTGTACACTGTACAGTTTGTTAACAGTTACCTATTCACCAAATTCTTTTCTGATTAGCTAAACTTTGTATACACCGTGGTCCATAAAAATGTGCCACGTTTTTGAATAGCTCCGTGAAACATTGGCCGATTTCAATAATTTTTGGCATGCGACATCAAGAAGAAACTTGACGCAAACGACTAGTTTTGGCCACCTCACCTTAATACTCTCGCTACGCTACCGTGTAAAATGAAGAAGTCGTAGTTTGGCCGTTTACAACAATTTTCTGAATTCATACTGGGTAGGCCTAGCGCATGCGTCGGCTCCGGGGTAAGTAAGTAAGTCGAGCACCGGCCTACCTGGCTGTGGCGGGACGCGTTCACCTCTATCGGGTGGTAGGTAACACTGTGTGGTCCCATATGGCAGGTGATGCTCCGTATCTATACGATGGGCTCCCGTAAAATGCTATACACCACCTTCAACCGTTTTTAACCTTTATACTTGCTAAAATAAGCCGTGATCGACGAGTCTGGCTGAGCTGTATTGGGCGGATGTCGGTGCGCGTTGACGCATGCGTGCTTCGACGTCGTCGCGCGCATGAAAATGAAGAAACTGAGCGAGCGAAGCGAATGGCGGCAAAGTGCTGCCACGTGACCGATTGTTTCCTGTTGCCTTTGTGCATGTCCACGCAGCTAGCAGCCAGCCGTCCCGTGATGCCCAGCGGCCCAGCCCCCGGCCACGGGTCGCAGCGGACAGGCGCCGGATGTGGACGTAATTGTCAGCAGGACGACTGGCTGACCGTTGGCGTTGCCCCACCGTATGGCCGTCGCTCGACGACGTTGATGACAACTATTATTAATTTATTACTGATAAGACATAAAACTAGGGAACTACTGAACAGTAAAACAAGCTGGCGAAGAAGAAAAAAATAGAAGAAAAAAAGGATGGAGCTCCTGTAGTAATGGTAGCGGCAGTAATAGTAGAAAAACAGGTTGTGAAACAATAGGTCGAGTCAATGACGTTGATGACAATTGATAAAGAAGACGGAGACGTGAACGCTCTGACCAATTCAGCGACGTTCTGGTCGCTTTCAGACCACCCGCAACACAGCCAGCCGGGACTTGGACAAGCTCTGTGGCGTTGGGAAAATTTGATGCAAGGGAAAAGGCACGAAACTAAAAGAGAATAATTTAAGAATGACGCACAAAAGTATAATAAAGTTTAAGCAGCGAGATAGAATCAAACGCCAAAGTTTGTACGGCTCAAAAATAACCTGAAAATTACGCGGTTGGAAGTCGACGGTGATAAACACGTGCCACAGCGCCCCAGTTGGCGACGTCAATAGATAAGCTAAACAAAAACTATATACAAAGTTAGATACAGCCACATACACAACGAATCTGCACCACTGCTGAGTGCCAACATGATATGCGGACATCCGTCCAGTTGCCGAGCGTCTCAGGCGATAATAGTAAACTAGGTAACATCGCGGGGGTTAGACCTAGCGTGTAGTCGGCGCCTATAAGCCGCCCGCAAGTAAACACAGCATCTTCTTGAACCTTTGTTCCTTCCAAACTAAAAACGCGAGGGAAACAAAGATTATTTCTGCCCCTGGTTGCATTTTCGTTAATTTTCGTTATTCTTTGTGATTTATGCACTTGTTTGTTTTCGAATTAAAACTCCGTACAGACACTGTCAAACAGACGGAGAGACGGACGGACATGACACGTAATGCGGCCTATGGAACGCGCGCGTAATGATGATTTCTCGTCGCGTTGCTTCACCGTCTCGCGTGCCAAGTATCGAACATAATATAAAGGCACGTATAACTAATACTCCATTTACACGATCGAGCATACGTCGAGCAAATATGAAGCATGCATAAAGCATAGCGAACATTGAGCAGACATCCAGCAAGCATCAAGCAAACATCGAGTTGGCTCGTCCAGCTAACATACAGCCAGCTCGTCGAGCCAGCTTCATCGTGTAAAAGGGGTATAAAACTCGCATGCCCAAAGCTGCCTAGAACCAAAATTTGCGTGCAGTTTGGGACAGCTGCACACAAATTAAGACGAGATACAAGCACTCGTTTCTCGTCCGTCGGAAATTTGCAAATTTTTGCCCCCACCTTTTTAAACCAGGACGTCGCTAGTTTACAACCGTTTTTCTCTCCTCTCTTACTTCGTTACTTTTTCATTGACTGCATTTACGCTAAGCATTACTGAAGTAAAACACCGAACACTGAAAAAATGAACGTTTAAAAGCCGACTTCGAAAAAACATTCTTTATAAAAGCGTTTACTAAAATGACGCTTTTACCTTTGTTTGGACGTATGCACTAAAAATCGAAGAGAAAAGATAGAGGATGGCCTCTGCAAAAAGTTATAGTGCACAGAGGTTGCTATAGTCTGGTTTGCCGTTATCGTTATCAGGCACGGTGTGCGCAGCCAGCTCATCGTGACAAGGTGGATGTCGCCAGCAGCAGTCAGTCGAGGAGAAGCGCCGACTCAGCTGCTGCTGCTGCTGAGACTGTGGTGCCCCCAACCGACTGTACCACACCGTATACTGTCGTCGTCTCCGTCGACGTTGGCGGTGAAGGCGGCTCTCTCTTTCTCTCTCTCTCTCTCTCTCTCGCTATCGGCACGAAAATCAATACTCGACCGATTGCCGCCGAACGTCGCCCGGGCGCGGCGCGCGTGGCGACCTCGTCCGTCGACCGGATGTACCCGCTGTGGCCGCGTCGCGCCGGCCTGGTGCTGACAGGTTCCCTGCCCAGTCCTCCTTCCCCCGCTGCCGCCCGTCCATCCGTCTTATTCCCGGATTGCGGCGGGCGGGCGAGCGAACCTGTTGCTTCGACTGGCGGTCGCTGCCGGGGGCTGCTGCGACGAAAGGTGCTCGGAGTGCTGGATTCGACGATCCCCCGCCGTCGACACCGCAGAATACTCGTCGCCGACGTGCGCCGTCCGATGAAGTGCGGTTTCTAAAAACTTCGGTCTAAGTCTGAAGTTTTTCCTCAGCGAAAAAACTCAGCGAATGTCTTAAGTCAAAAAGTGGTCGCCATTACTTGAATACGTAGCTATGGTGGGATGACCAGGTTGAATTGATTTTGAACACATACCGAGATGGTTTGCCATTCAAATTCTAGTGAGTTTATGTTGTTTTGTGCGTAAAGTGTATTGTATTTCTATATTTCAACACGGCGCAGGCTAGCGGTATTTTTTGCTATTAAAACAATACAACTTATGCTACTTAGAATTTACAGTGACTGATTTGCTTACTTACTTACTTCTCTGCAAAACACTCGTCGTAGAGTTGGCCTAACTTCGTTTTTTGAAGCAAACGTGTTAATTACCAATAACTCAAACAATAGTGGACTAAAAGTGTGTATAACTATTCATAGAAATCCATCTCATAGCTACATAGCGTCACCTGCCATATGCGATAACGCAGCGTCACCTTCCACCCGACACAGCTGAACGCGCCCCGTCTTGGTCTCCGATGTCAGATATGTTATCGGTCGGTTTCGACAACTGGAGGCAGCGGCGAATCTCATCACGGAGGCAGCGGATGCGCAGTCCGTGTGTAAATCGATCCGGACGCCGCACACATCGGCGCTTGGATGAAGGCTGACGACGGGCTAGCAGCCATTCACTGTCAACGCAACGAGGCATCGCAGAGCCGCCGTGCTGAGCTGAACTGCTGCGGCGACTGTAAATCAGCTTCCAATAGTTGCGCCGTTCGCCTTTCGTTCCTCGCAGATCCTTCTCTCATCTTCTCTGCGTCGCAATAATCAGCAACAACCGCGGCTGTACATTGCTGCGGCTGCTGCTGTTGCTGCTGATGATGATGACGGTGCCGAATGATGCGTGCAAAGTGCAGACGGAAATTAACGGCATGCAAGGAGCGCTCATTAAGCATCGTTGACTGAACACGTTTGTTCATCTGTGTTCATCTGTGTCCCTCGATGGTCATTTGACATTCGCCAGCCATCATCAGTTGCCCATCTGCCCTGCACGCACCCACTGTCTCCGCCTAGCTCTATTCGTCTGTTTATAGCCGAGGCTCGAGTGTACTCAGTTCCAATTACGTTAATCCAACACTCGCCATGCAACGACCGACCGATCGGCTCCAGTCTATGTACACCGAACGTTCAGAGTGGTGGCGTCGTCGCAGAGGGGCAGAGTAGTCTTTTTCTGTAAATTGTAGCTATTTTTCTTTTGGCGGGAAAATATTGCTCCAAAATACATAGTTAGGGGCTGGAAATCTTCATTCTGCGGGAATGTAGGGTCAAAATTATTGCAGTTTCGAGCACTCGTATTTCGTCCATCGGGAAATTGCAAATTTTTGGCTCCACTTTTCTAACCCAAGACGTCGCTAGTTTAGAACCGTTTTCTCTGTCCTCTTTTACTTCGTCACTTTTTCATTGAATGCGTTTTCGCTAAACATTACTGAGGTAAAATACCGAACATTGGAAAAATGAACGTTTACAAAGCCGACTTCGACAAAAACTATTCTTCATAAAGGCGTCTACTGAAATGACACTTTTACCTCTGTTTGAACGTAGGTCGGAAACCAAAGACAGGGATGGCCTCTGTTAAAAGTTATAGGCTAGGACACATAGGTTGCTTAAGCCTGGTTTTCCGCTATCGTTATCATTAACAGTAAGATAAACGTCTTTCAAGTGATTTAAAACAGTAAACTACTGCGAAGTGTATAAGTCAGTATTTAACGTGTCGAATGAGGTTTAGCTTTAACGGACAAGAAACAGAAACGCTGCTATAACTTAAGATCCAGAGTGATTAGGCCTCAACAGACGCGGCGACAAAAATGCTGGCGTGGACAAAATTGCATAAGCGTAGCGAAAACGTTTGTCAAACTGTCACGTTTGACCCGATGTTAAGAGGTTATCGCAGAATTGAACGGCGAAGGCGTATTGTGCCATTATATAGCGGGGGTGCTAAGTAGAGCGAACAGTCTCGGTTACATACATTAAACAGCGGCTAAGATTCCACTGGCCATTAGGCCTAATGACTATACTTGCGTGTGACTGAACTATCGTCAATAGATGCATATTGGTGAGGTATACTGTATTACAGAGGTGGGCAGCACTGATAAATTATCGACGATGACATACATTGTCCACCTTCATTAAAATCACCGTCAGAACGATTATTGTAGAAAAAAAATCCATCGACGTGACGAGTACGATACGAGAATTCGAATATCTTGTGCTGCATAAAATTTAAGCCACCGAACCGTAATTATACTGAAGTTCGTAACATCTCAAACGTCTACATTGCACTACACTGCGAAGATTCGCATTCGAAAGCTGACAATACACAATACAAGACACAAGGTAGTGTAGCGACGTATTGTAGGTGTGGTGTGGTGGTATGTTTAGTCATATTAAGTAAGTAAACACTAAAGTTAACGCACACGATAACGTATAACATAATCGCAGAGCATGCATTGCTATTTCTCTTCCAATAAAACCAAATCTTAGAGTACCGACGTCACTAATCGTTACACCATTTCATATCGACATCGGATTATAACGCCATTAAAAAACCTTTCTGACTACTCTTTGCTAACTCCGACGCTTTAGCGTATTAAGAACTTCTTGTGCCTCTGTGCTATGCAAATTGTGCATTGCATAGTGGGTAAAACTGTATATAGGCCTACGTTAATAGCGGTGTAGTGTGTTACAAAGTTCCAGAAAGCAGGAAATTGAAAATTTCCGATAAAGTAGATTATGGATGCTCAGAATTTCAATTTTGCTCCTAAACTTCCACGAACGGAAATTTTCGGCTCCAAATTTTGTATTTTTGGAAAATAATTTTGCGGCGAAAATTTTTCCTTATACAGGTTAACATTCAGGGTTGGGTGAGGGAGGAGGCTATTCTCTCCTTACTTCATTGCTGCGACGGCAGTCTATATTAAATTTTTGTACATCACTATAACGGTCATGCGCCGATTGTCACGCAAGTCTAACTATCTATTGGGAGCAGCATTGATAGATATGCGACCGAGCAGGTAGATATATACTAGGCCTCCTACTTGTTGAGTCTTCACTGCAGCCGCTACGGATGGCTGGCTGCCTAACCAATATCGAGCTTCGACGATCGTAAAACGCTGAGGCACATATACTAAACCTCGGCACGGCCGGGTTGGGCCAGCGACCGGTTCGGCACCGATCGTACGTTTTTATTGTACTAGACTCAGCGAGGCATGGCATCGTACTATATGCCGCCGCAAGCAAGAACTTATAGGTTTCGGTCGGCGCCTTTTTGCCGCACCAGTCCACAGGTTGCGCTAACTGGTATCGGTTAATAATTCTTCCCCTTATATCGATTGAGATAAATAACGAAAGTAGCCTAAAACTTGCATATTCGGTCATGCACCGAATAGTTGTTATTCTTGTTCGAAGCATTTTAAGTTTTTAACTTTGTCCAAACTCCGCTCACTTGGATTTGTTGTAAATTTGTTGCGCGAGAAGTTGTACGTGAAACTTCGTGCTAGACTCTCTGCTTGTTATTTAGCTTCCTGGACCATTTATATTCAAAAGGGAAAAAAGCAAAAAATTCAAAAGTCGCCATCTCAATAACAAATACCGTAAATCTGCAAATATTAATACACAGAGACTACACAAGAACGACACGTTAGTCTATTTTTGTAAATAAACTGCGATAAATCAAAGCTTTTTATTGGAAAAAAGTTCATCACCCCAAAATAATTATTCCATGAACTAATAGCATCTACTGCTGACAATAAAAAAGAGATTAAAAAAACAAATAAAAGAAAAACTGGATTTGAAGCAACAGGTTGGCGTGATGACATTCAGTGAAGAAGTCGGTACTGGGCCTATCAGGTAGGTGGCCAATGTGTTCTGGGTTATAACACTTTTCGGCGCGTGAGCCTATGGCCTAAAAGTCAGTGAATAGTTATAGGTCGAACACTTTTTATTATGTGTTGATTTTGCCAAATATCAGTGCTGATGCTAAAGACTCGTAAATGTTCCGAGATCTAGGAAAAAAATCCAAACCTTCTGCAAAACCGAACACTTTTTTTCCGTAATCAAAGCAAATCTATTTAGCAAACGGACAGTCTTCTTTGCAGATATCACTAAAATCGGCTCATAACTTCTTGACCTATTTGTACGCAGAAAGACCGCTACAAAACATAACTTCCTTGGCAGATTGTGACCTCAGGTTACTAGAGTCGGTTATGCGAGTTCGCCAGCTAACTTCACCGGTGCACAGCGTTGACGACTCTTTTTGCAATGCATTCAGTCACAAAAATGCAAATATTTCAAAAATGACATCTACGATAAAATCAATCGTAACTGCCACCAATTTTTTGCTGACAAGTTAGAAGGATGACGCCAAAAGTTTTAAACGACCGGCGAACTAAACTGTTTACAGCCAAGTTTCTTTAAAATGCTTTGTAATTTGACTCATTGCAACGATTTTGGCGACCTTTCCGATGCATCGGTGAAATTCACTGCGGTTGATTAAACAACGCGATGAAAACCGAACCAAAATGAAGCGAACTTAAACCATACTTAGCTGGTAGTTTTTTCTCATCTTTCATCAGCAGTCGTGCGTCATAAAGCAAACGAAGATGTAGTCTATGCCATCTAAGCGAGGTGTTAAGTACGATACCGCACTGTCTGGAGTGGTATAAGCGCACTGCGTGCTCGCTTCACCACTCCAACAGTGTGGTATCTAGTACTGAATCAACAGGTGGTTCCGTGTGACCAGCACATACCTTGATGGACGGCAGATCGACGCTGTTCCAGTACTTGGTGATGACATCGACCTGTTGTGTTGTAGTCGTCGTCGTCGTCGTGTTTTGCAGCGCATCCATGCTGCCACCCGGGTGGTCGGTATATCGGCGACTGATCAGCTGCTGCTGTCACAGTCACTGTCACTGGCAGCGTGTTGCATTGAGACAAGCTCAGTTGCTGCGAGGCCACCCAGCGCGCGTGCAACAGACAGGCAAGTGCGTGCTGACTGAGTCGACGCCGTGTGGTCACACTCGTAGCTCTGACGCGACGTCGCGCGTTTGTCGTCACCACGCGACACGAACAAAAGCCCCCCTCCCAGGGCACAGTGGCGTAGCCAAGTAGTGCGAAATTTCGGCTGGGGCTCCACCCCATACCCCGCTGGGAGAACTCACAGCGCTTCCCAGATCACCTAGTTAGAATTTAGGGGTGCTACTTTTAAAAGGAGAAAAAAAGCAGAAGAAGGAAAGGAAAGGAGAAGGGACAGGAAGGAGAGGGAGAGGAAAAGGGTATATGGGAGGGAAGGAAAAAAAGGAAAAGGAAGGCAAGATCCCCTCCCAATTCACACTTCTCTTTACGCTACTGCCAAGACAACATCCTCACACACAATCACACATAGCTCGTCGATGCAACATTATCGACCTGGATATCTTTATGGAAGATTAGATCGATCGATTACGACCAGACAGACAAAATGTTTTACAGCATACGCATAAGCCACCACTACCTTAACCAACTACTCCTTCTCGCATAACTTAGCTTATAGGCCAAACTAAATGCGACCTCAAAGTTACACGTGCATTACAGTTCATGTTTCTACATGTTGGTATACATTGAGGGATTTTATCGGCGGGATTTTGTCCTACGGTATTTTCGGGCGGGGGAGGGGGCATCTATCCGGGAGATTATATCTGAGGGGATTATGTCCGGATGGATTATGTTTGGGGGGGTGTATTTTGTCCGCGGAGCGATACACGCGTCGTCATCGTAGTCGTCGTCTTCGACGCTCGTCGCCATCGTCTCCCCGTGTTAATAATCATTAGGCTATCGGCCATCGGCACCAGGGCTGCGCAGATATATTCGATTTCATATATTCGATTAGACTCGACTCGATCGCACAAAGTATCGATTTGCCGATCTCGAAAATTTTTCTCTTTACCGCAGTAGCGACGAAAGCAGAAAAATAGAGAAAATGGGGAAATGTATACAGCGTCAGCGTGTGTCAACAAAAAAAAGTAAAATTGTACTGTTTTGTCAGAGCAATATGGGATAACAGTACGGTTGCATGCCATCAACATTTGTGAAAGTTCAATCAGTTAATCAATAATTCAAAACACATTTTATAGCGCGCCATACATGATATGTCGCGAATAAATCAAAAATAGTTACGCTTTTTCGATCAGAAACGTACAGAACAGTTGTCCTCGTCATGTATAGATTTCTTATGTAGGCTACTTAAAATGATTTTATTGCATCATGGGTCTACGTTAATTTTTTGCGGCACATGCTCAGCCGCTTTTGAGGTGTGTAAAAAACAACAAAAATAAACTAAACTAAACTGGGACGTGCCAGTGCACAGTTAGTAAGGACCTTGTACGAATTGTTCTGTGTTTTGTTCAACATGTTGATGAATCGATAAGAGTTTTAGCTAATAAAATATATCATAAGACTTGCCAAAATGTTAGTAAAAGCAAACAAGGCTAAAAATGTTTTCATTTTTGAACGGTTTTTGCATGAAGAAAACATAAAAATGTTACCGCTTTGCTAGGCAGCTTAGTGATGGCTATAACTTCTGTGCATGGCAATGACTAAGCAGATTAAGCTTTTCGAATGAAACTCGATACGACCATCACCTCCATTATTAAGGCCACTGTAAATGTCTTGTGTGTTTTGTTCAGTATTTATTTGTCACATGGATTAATCGATTCGATTCGAATGGATCCGAATATACCGAGCGGGGGCGCATCTCTAGTTGCTCGGAGGAGGCGCCGGTGGATACCTGGCAAGGCAGGGCAAGGCGGTCGCCTATTGATCGTTTGTTGAACGACTGGAGGACAGAGAGAGAGAGAGAGAGAGAGAGAGAGAGAGAGAGAGCTTGGCATGGCGGGGCGGGGAGGGGCGTATGGACACACTCTCTGCGTCACTACAGCGACGTGTTTGCACCATCTTCTTACAACCGATAAACAGTCACGAGCGAGGAGCGCCGCTCTTTACAATATCAGCAGCAGCAGCAGCATCAACGTAACACGTCATCGACCGCTTCGATTGCATTGAATGAAATATTATGCGTACGGATTATCTTTCCTTGCGGACCAGAAAAAAATGACACTCTTTTCAACTACCCCAATCAATGTAATGCCATATAAACTGCAAAAACTGCGGATATTCACGCCGTTTGAACAGTATGCTAACATTCACCGCTGATAATAATTATTCAATTTTTTCGAAGCGTCGTGTTTCTCCACACAAAAAAAATTGTGAATCAAAGTTCAAAAGGCGTTTTGTCGTTAACAAGTCACACAACCGTAACGAAATTACAATTTGTTCACATTGTTTACAACAACAGACAAAGGTCGGTGTCATTCAATGAAAATTATACGACAGACAACAAAAATTGCAAATATAGGCCTAATGCATTTAACAAAAAAAAATGAAATAGGTCTACTGGAATACTTTTCGTCTACCACGTACTGCTGCCAGGGCTAAAAACCTAGGTTTTTCAAATAAAATGTTTAGGTTTTAAGGTTTTTCAAAAATTGTTTAACGTTTTTTAGGTTTTAAAGGCTATTAAAAGTTTTTTCTGGGTATAGTGTCCAATACACATCGTACACATAATTACGACTCAGGAAAACATCTTATACACCCTCGTATGAGTAAACGACATAGGACTGATGACGTGATTAACGTCGTAACTCAAAAAAACACGATTACAATCTAAAATAGGAAATAAAATGTAATATGTAATAAATTTCAACACAAACAAAAAAGCCTTTAAAAATAAAATTTAACTTTGTAGGTTATAAAATCCTAAAAATAGGTTTTTTCGACCAATTTTTAGCCCTGAAGTCTAGTTTTGAGAGGTTGGAAAACTTAATGCAACCAAACAAAATAGCAGCATAGTGACTACAGAAATCACCGGCGATGTGCGTTAAAAGTACGAAGAAAGAGCGAAAAATTGCCATTTTCGACAAACAGCTTTAAATTTCTGACAGAAAAGAACTTATAATGGGTGCTCGAAGTTTTAATTTTGCCCATAAGTTCGCTCCATAATGGTGCATACAGTCCAGATTTTGTATTTCGGAAAGAAAGTTATCCGACAGGCTAACATTTAAAAAGCAATTGCTATCTCTACCGCGATGACACGACGTTACTGATACCTGGCAGGTCTATGTCGAAAAGGCCTATAGGGATAAACCGATACTGTCCTACTGTGGGTCGTATCACACAAAACGGCTTCCAAAAGTTTTCAATAACCGGCTGAATAGGTAGGCCTTGGCCGCCCCATTCCTATTCAGTTTATCATGACAGTATAGTTATCACCGTTAAACTGTTTTTTTTCTGCAACGCTCACAATTTTCAAACAGTGGCGTCCTCTGCTGAATGTAATTGCGTCGGCGATTGTTACAGCACTCAGCGGAAGATCGGCATCTGTGCAGATTGCAGACTGCAGGCGCCTCTACCTTCACCGCCGATCATGCCGATGAAGATTGGAGAGGGTTATACCCCGTTTACACGATCAAGCAATCATCAAGCAAACATCGATCGAACAGAGCAAACGTCGAGCAGGCGTATTTTGAACGCATTTGCTGGATGTTTGCTCGACGATTGCTCGATGTTTGCTTGATCGTGTCATTTTGTAAACGGGGTATTATTTTTATGACATTGGCTCTGTGCCTTCTTTTTGTATCCAAAATAACTAAAGGGCTTTCATCAACACTTGCTACAGAGTATGGCCTAGCAAGCAGAGTGAAGCAGCACATTTTGTGTGCGCACCTACTGTCGTAGCAAATGAACCGCGCGAACGGCGCGATGCATTAATTTTTGTTTACAGTCGTTTTTCCAAGTGACGTCATACGCAATGCTGGTGATGAATGAGTAACTAACGAAATTACGCCAAGAGCGACGTATTTCACCTGGAATTTGGGGATGTTTCTTGTCGTCGCGATATTGGGCCTCGATAAGCAAATACCTTAATTATTTGTGTAAAACTTCCAACTGGGCCTCTAGACCAGCCTAGGCCATAATAGGGCCAACTTTTTGCCTAAAATCTTATGCTGGTAGTGCAGCATAGCTAAAAAAAGTTAATTCAATATCAATTGTTCCGTGCAGTCATAAGACCAAGTATCACTGGACTAAGTAAGTAAACTACCACTATTATTGCCTAAAATTTAATTTGTTTCAGTGAGTTTAAAAGTGCTTCTGGACGTTCTTGGTGAAATTTTTAATGTTTAATAAACGTTTGAAAAATTAAAAACGTAGATTTTTTAAATGTTGAAAAAGTAAAAAAAAACGTGGCAAAATTATTTTTAAAACTGTTGAAAGTTTATAACATCTATGTGTCACATCGTATACTGTAAATGTGGGGCGCAGTGAGTATCGGCTAAGTAATAGCGTTGACTGTAGAAAAAAATAACAAGCGTATGATATTTATTATATTACGCGTATGAATCGAATCATACTGCATGATTCGAAGTATGCCCATCATGAACAAGTATGACAAAATGTACAGCGTCGAAACGCGTGGATAAGTCGCCACACCGTTGTCGCTAGTCACTGCTGCTGCTGCTGCTGCTGACAGTAAATACGTCATCGGAAGCACGCGCACGGAACACACGAGGGAAATACACGTGTCCCTCGCCTCGGTACCACGCCACGCAGCATTATAACGATGATGTGATGATGATGAGGGCATACCGTAGAATGGATGGTCCCAAGACAACGTCTCTAACCAAGCAATAACGATAATGACTGTACGTCCTGGCTATACGCGCGTGCAAACTATATGAAGAATAAAATGACATTGCAGTGACATTTACATTCTAGCTGATTGACATATAGCTCACGCCTGGACGGACGCTCCGCATCTTCTACGGCACTGAATGGCCTGTTTTGTGCTGATGTGCCGTTAAGAAACTACTCACTCGGCATCTGCAAGGACTTTTATACAACACAGACCGTTAGACTTTTTTTTACAAGATTTTTTAGAAAGATCCGAATTCACCGAATTAACGCGTAAACTAAAAAAATGCGGCTGACCACAAACAATTTGTCTGACGTTCTGGAGTGCAGTTTATTTGCCACTATGTCTGTGAAGGAGGCGCTGAATTTGCAAGGAATGAAATTTGCAAGGAAAGGGAGTGGAAATTGCAAGAAAAGGAAAACTCAAGGAAAGGCTCCAAAATTCGCATCCCTGTGAATTTGCAAGGAACGGAATTTGCAGGGAAATCAACAATTGAAATTTGCAAGAAACGGAATTAACAAGAAACAGGGGGGGGTGAAATTTGCAAAGAATGGACTTTGCAAGGAATGCGTATAATGTTTATAGCATAAACGGACTGTTGCGTCTATCACAGTTTCGCAGGCGGCAGTATTGGGCCTGCTATACCTGTACAGGAGAGTAATTGTATCTTGTTTTTAGCATTCGAGATTAAGCGTATTTGATGATTTAAACATCACTAGTGATCTGATGGTGTCAACTGAGTTCAAAGTTTAAGCTAAAAACTTTATTCATGTCTGTGCATTTATTTTCACGTTAAGCTACACACATTAAGAGTGTGGGAAAATGTAACCTGGTGTTAATATGATAATTAACTGATATAAATACATTAGAGTGTCTGACTGATTTAACTGTCGTTTTAAAATCAACAGATGTTTTTAATACTTAAACCACAAGATGACTTAAGCTTTCTAAATTAGCTGATGATGTCAAATGTTTGTACATTTATTTTCAAATTACTTACTTTAAGAGTGTGAGAAGATCTACCTTGCTATTAGTATAATATTCAGTTAATCACTTTTAAACATTCGTTAACATCATTAACAGGATGCAAAAATCGTAACATTTACTTGCAAATTGCAAAACGGTTTTCTTGCATATTCTATTCCTTGCAAATTCCGCCCCTTGCAAATTCTATTTTTTTACTAATTCCATTCCTTGCAATTTCCTTTTCTTGCAAATTCAATTCAATTTTTTGCAAATTTTTCGGCAAATTTGCGGTAGACAAAAAGATCAGCGATAGCTGATAAAATCAGTGTTGATAGCTTTTGTTAATAGATGTTAATAGCTTTATGACGATAGATTTGACTAAATTATTACTAGTACGGCTTATTGTACACCATGTTTTCAAAAAAACTTGCCACTTTTATTTTTTTTAAATAACTCAGTAAAACTTTGGCCCATTGTAATTATTTTGGCATACAGCATCAAAAAGAGATTTAAAGTAAACGACAGTGGTTTTGGCCATTTCACCTTAATGCTGATACCAACTACCTATTACCAACAGTATTAAGGTGAGGTGGCCAAAACTATAGTCATTTACGTGAAGTTTCTTTATGATGCTGCTTGTTAAACGTAATAAAAATCGGCCAATGTTTCACGGAGTTATTCAAAAAGTGAAGTGACACAAATTTTTTTGAGACACGGTGCAGTGCTTTGTGAGATCGCTGGTTACGCCATCTATAATGATGCGGGTGATTTGACCGGCGATGCATGGACGTGCAGCTGCTGCAGCAGCAAGCGAGTGACCGCTCGTTGTCAGTGTCTGTCCCATGCCCTGCCCACTGTTGATCCGAGCACCGCATGCGACCAAACGACAACGACGCGACGACGACCAGCTAGTCGCAATTCAGTCGCGAGCCAGTCGTAAAGGTCAGTACTAAGCGAACGAAATAAACTTACCTGAATTCAGTTGTGTCGCCCGGACTGTGTACGAAAAGCGAACTCACAGTTTAGTTTGTTTTCTTCTTTGCACACAACGACTTAGTTGCGAGCCAGTCGCAAGTTAGTCGTAAAGGTGTCTTTATCTTTTAATCATGGTGCGCACTAAGCGAGTCAACTCAGCTGAACTAAAATTTCAGTTTAGCGCATTGCACGGACTATATACGAAGGAAACGTCGATGTAATTAGTTCTCGTCGCTTGTACACGACGACCACGAAAAAAAAATACGACGCCGATCCACCAGTCGCTAGTGAGTCGCGAGACAGTCGTAACGACGACCAGTTAGTCGCGAGGCAACCGAGTCACGTATAGAGAGTGACTGTAGTAGCAACGACAGATAGGCGTGTTGCGGTGAGCCATCTACAGTAATCTATCATTTAAATATTACGCCTATAGTCAGCAAAACATGCACACATCACAATAAAAACACACAAAAACATGCGATACAGAGTGCTACAATATGTTGTACGCTTATTTCATGTGAAACTTATTTGCGGAGATGGCCGGATAATGTTCATTTTACTTTCTGTCCTGTGTTTAAAGTTATCCGGCCATTACGCGTAGGTCTATCTAAGCGTCGCAAAATATCTCAGATAGGCTACACAATAACAAACACCAGACATAAGATAAACTACTACAATAATATGTTGTACGCTAATAACGACAACGACGATAACCTGCGGTTGCAGTACACACCGCGCGATGTACACAGCGACAGATAGGCGTGTGACGCTGCGGCGAGTGTCAGCGACTGTGGTGATTGCCATAGCGCTATAGCTGTTGCATTGCGACGCATATAGCCTCTCATCAGCCATAGACTCAGTAGTCTACAGTGTATTTATTATACGTAGTGCGACCACTGACAATAGCCAGCGACAGACGAGTTATTGTATAAGCATCAGCAACAACGGCCAGCCGACATGCTTGCCACCAGGTAAGCCATATTATTAATCCAGTCTATAATCAAATAAGTATTTACATGTGAGTGTGTAAGCAAATTTTAAGACCTGGACGTCACAACGTCCAAATTACAGTGTCTGTTTTCATGTCTATTTTTCAATAATAAACTGCAAATTGACGTCAGAATCTGTATTCGAATGTTTTTTAGTCCAATAACACCCGCTGACTGTCGCGTTTTTGCATATTTCGTTTCATGAAGACGTATTGTTTCGCATTATGTTAATTTTTTGCTTGAGTTTTCTTGTAGGCTTACTGCATGACTTCCAAATTTTGTACACTGACGTCCAAATTTTTTTAGATTGGAAGTCATGACGTCTTGAAAATTCAAATCTGTCGAGAACCCGGCGCTCCAGTTTCGCTCCAGCGCTGATGGTGCGTCACCATGGTGACGACGTCTATATGACGTCACATCTCTGCTGCGTTTTAAAGGTGTGGCTGCAAAATTTTACAAAAAGTGAAATTTTTTAAAAGGTACGACACCTCAGCGACATCTCACCTAGCCCATGTTCAGACCACGTACGACACGGGTCTGCGTGCAAAATTTCGCCGAAGTAAGCCGTGCCGTTACAAAGTTATTGGCGATGGCAACTCTCAAATATAGTATAGATAAATTTAAAAATACAAAGTATAAAATACAAAGTCCAAAATACAAAATGTGCCACAAAACCCAAAGCATCAATGTACCGAGAATCAGTCAATAACCAATCGGCGAACTGTAACACTTTCGCTGGAATTTGCAATGCTAATTTTGACTGGCGTTCTAACCCCCAATGTGAGACGGCCGGAGCTTCTGTCACAATGTTGCTTGGCGTCACACGAGTGTTTGTGCTTCATTCTCTTTGAATGAACCGGTAACTAATAAATTATATAAATTTATCAAATTACAACCTTTAATTAGTTTTTTGTCGGCTTTTCGGCAACCACTGCTGCCTTCGTTCGAACGACTGTCCGCCAGATGTCGTTGTGGCAGTCAGTAAATTGCCAGGAAGTTGATAGGACCCTCGTCTGGGTTTATTTGGCGGGCAGTCGTTCCGACGAGGGCAGCAGCGGTTGCCGAGAAACTAATTGAAGTTTATAATTGGTTGAATTTACATAACTTATTAACATCTCATTCTGTACAACAACTTTTAACAGGATGCATGAGTTTGACAGACGGACAGACAGACAGACAGACAGACAGACGGACTGGCCGGATTAACGCCAAATCGGGCCGGATGCTGTTATTAAGGTAAAGGTTTATTTGTTTTTGGCATTCAAGACTGAACAAGAGCCCCCCTGAGCGTGATGATTCGGGGTGAAATTTTGACAGATTATAACCAGCTCACAATGTCCTCATCGCATCCGTGTAAAGACACTAACAGGGCACCTACGCCTGCAGTGCTAGGTAAGTTCTCGGCCTCTGTCTGTCATAGCCCAAGCTACAATAAATTCACAAAAAATCGAAGTAAGTGGGGAGAGAACTTATAGCATATTCTAGCAAGTTCTGCTGCTGTTGCAGTAGCTGCTTTATGAAGTGCTCTGCAAGGCATCATTTTTCTTGCAGCGCCCCGCACAGACCCAAGTTCACTAGGTGCGTCCCATCCTGCAGAGAAATTATGCAATCAAGTACCGGTGCAAATTTTATCTGTCTATTATGTGATAATATGCAATGCAAAACTGAATACTAAACCACTCGTCTTTTGGAATGTAGTTATTTCACTCTAACATCATAATAACGAATAAGTCTAAAATACTGTGAGTATAGCTTTGAGTATAGACAATACAAAGTGCAGTAGCATAGCGGCAAGCCCCCAAATTTTAGACTATCGAAATACATACTTTGAAGCTCAGAACTCCCGTTTGAAAAAATTTATAGGCAAAATTACAATTTTGGACATTCATATCTGTTTTGTCGAAAATTTGCAGCTATCTGTTGAGATTGAAAAATTACAACTTTATTTTGACCCACGACACCGCTGGTAAACTAGATGGACGATAGAAAAATAGCCGCCTCCTTTTATGCGGCTGTGTTTACACAGAACTCAGCCATAAAGCGTGTAACAGTGACATTCCAAAATAACCTTTACGCTTGTACGATTGATCGGGGCGGTGGGGCTGGCTGCACCACGGGTCCAACTGTTACCTGGCGCAAATAGTGTGCGATCGCATGCGTGATGCGTCGAGGTATCATTAGCTTGTGTCAATCAGCTGCCACTTCGAGATTGTAATTTCTATAGTTTCGAGTCTGACTTGTGTAAGCAGCCCTATACCTTTTCATTCAATACTCTGTGTGGAACGCAACAAGCGTTGTTTGGCGTGGCGACATTAATTTCACCCATCGGAAGCTCATTACTACTCAGCAAACTACGTTTACGCCGACTATCTAGCATCACTACGCCTGACGTGTGAGGTGGTATGTCTGCCGGCTGCATGGTGGTTCTCACAAAATTGTTGATGCAAGTAGTAGCTTATTACGCCTCGGTGGCCTATACACCTCTTGTATCTATCATCAATACGATCAGCATCATATGAGCCTATATGCCCCATCGTGTCCCTAGGGTTAACACGACGTGTTATTTGACAAGTGCTAACGACCGGCGCTTGTTGTTGCACACAACCCAGGTCCCTGAAACATCGCGGAACGTTCGATCGCTTGCGTCGCATGGGTTTATCCGTTGCGCTGCCGACCGTATGACGCGAGTTCGGCAGAGGCTCTGCTGATACAAATTTGGAGTATGACATTTTGTAGGTCATCTCGTAACCTGCAAACAAGGTCTGTCTAAACACCGCAGATTACCACAGATCAGCTGAGATGACAGAGTTGATTAGGGTTAGGGTTAGGGTCAAGAGTTTCATTTTGGCTGATCTGTGGTGATTTGCGGTGTATAGGCAGACCGTGTCTTCTTAGGTCTCCCCTTCTTTTGTCGTTTTTTTGTTGGAGTCGTTTGCACTGCTGCACAGTGACTACAGAGTTTTGCCATTGGAAGACGTATAGATGACGTGACCAGTGAATTGTCTTCGTCTCATGTCTACTGAAATGTGCGGATTGTTTATAGTTTTATTCGTTGCCGTTGTTGCTACTATCCATCAGAGATAATATGACGTTCGTTGTAACAGTTTGCTTTAGCCATTCTGAAAATTCGCAGAATTCTTACTTGCATGTAGACTAGTAAAACAACATAGTCGAAAGACGTTGCAGCAAGGCGTTTTTTTCGTACAAGAATGACGTTGCGTCAGTCGCTGATGGTGTCTATGGACGTGTCAAATTAGACGTATACACCGGTTTGCTATTAGCCGATCACCAAGTCAGAATCGATGAAATCTGCTCTAGTGACTTGCTTTTCTTATGTTAGTTGCTGTCCGGAGCGTTTAACGAACAGTATTTGGTGTGACGGAGGTTATTCTAGTTTTTTGTCGTTAATATTTTTAAGGTAATGTAGCAACGTGTTTTGGAGGTTTAGAAATTGCTTTGTTGCAAATTTTCTGCAAAGTAAGGTGGTAAAATGTTTTACATTTTATCAACGTCTTTTAGCGTATTGATAATGAGAATTTTTGTCCCCGAGTGTATTGCTAATATTGTATTAGCTTGCTGTCTATACGAGTTAAGGTCACAATTTTTTAATTTACGTTGTAAGGTCTTTCTGTAATACAGCAGCATTTAGTTACAAGAAAAAACATCCACACAGTGTAAATGGTAACCATAAGCTAAATTTGACCGTTGGTAGTCAACGACATTGACCGGATATGAAAAAACTAGCATCAAAGTAATTTGACAAAAGGCGAAATCACTTTGTCCGTATTTATCAGGTGGCAACATAAGACTGACGGTTTGATTCCAAATCTTTCCTTTTGTTGCACTGTTTGGGAGTTAAGAACCTCTCTCTGACCCAATAAGTCACTGGACCCAGAAGCGTGCCTGCCAAATGGCACCTAAATCCGCCGAATAAGACAGACGATATAGGCGACAGAGAGACAGACAGACAGACAAACAGACATGCTACGGAGAAACGTGTTGGCATAGGCGGAAGCGCCTGCGCTTCAAGAAGCAATTCCGCCTAAAGAAAAGACACGTTACGCAAAATAAAAATAAGTTCACCTAGGCTAATATCCTTCCACAAGCTGCGGAAACCGTCATAAAATTTTATCTTCACAAATATCGAATGGTTTGTTGCAATATGTTTTGTCGCCGTATAGCCCGGCTAAACCCTTACCCCACTTTGGTCGGCAGTTACGCCCAGTGTCACTGACTGGGTCGTGTGGTAATCAGCATCGGCAGCGGCTGCGGCAGCAGGCTGTTGTGTTTTGACGGTATTATAGCGGGCGGGCCGGGGAATGAGATATGAGATGCGATGGAACGCGCTGGAACGGCTGCCGTTTCACGCGGTTGCTGCGGCTGCTGCTGCTGCCGCTGCTGTTGCAGTCAACACACCGAATCGTCTCCTGTGAATCGCTATAACACGACGAAATGTGCAGACAGGTCAGTAAATGGTCACGAGTATGTTATAGGGTTCAGGTCCGAGTTTATGTGTTTTTTGAAATTGGCTGAAAAAAATAGTTTATAGTTAATTCATGATGACAACATGTTATGGACTGTGTGTTGTGTCTGTTTCAAACTTTTATTTTTTTTTGGGGGGGGGAATGTTTTTGCTAAATTTTAGCAAAATCGAACGGCATTTAAAAAGATATTTTAAAATAAAAAGGGGGCGTGTTTGTGCATGGGCGTAAGTGCATTCTGGTGAAGAATTAAAGATAACGTTGTGTGGCAAGCTTGAAGCTTACAAAAAAAGAAATGCGGTTTAAAGACGACGGAAAAACTTGGTTGAAAAAAGCAAAAGCTTACGTATACTTGAAGATTATCTCTGTTACACACAAAGCAAAAGGAGGTTATAATTTGACCATTCTGTGACGTTACCTATGTAGTTTTTTTCAGCAACAATATATACGGTAACATCGAGGTTGTTGTGCAACTGCTGCTGATGCAAAACTATTAATTTCCCGTATGTCGAATAACACTTTTGCGCATGCAATCTTAGGCCTATAATCATGCCATCAGTCGTCATCGATCATCATTATGGGATAATCACTCAGAGCTTAAAAACTTTCCCTTAAATCCTTTCAATCACAGACCCAATGGACTACTTTGACCGACTACTGGACTTTCTATAGGATTATCTTCTGCTTGTCTGCTACCTTTCCTACTTATCATTTTTTCGCTTTATTCGCAATTGTACGTTGATTTAATCCGAAGTCTGCAGACTAAACCACATCGTGCCAGAATACGATGTAAATCTTATATTAAAAATTTAAAAGATTATCAGCAAAATTATTATGCTACAAACTCGAAAACGCCTCCATTCGGCGACAAAAAAAATAACAGCATATAAACTGTACATCAATTCAACCAAGTAGAAATATAACGGCGACTAAAAGGTTACTATAGGCTTTGATTATAATCGTATCTCCTGAGGAAAAAGCAATATAAGTCCGATCCTGGATATCGTTATGGGAAACCTGCAGGTGCAATCTGACCTTTACGGTCCCAGAGCGTACTCTAGTCAATCTCGTAACTAAGTCGACAGAATGAATTGGATGTTAATATTACTCAGGCGGCATTTATAATATAAACATGGCTGCGGCGTCCCGTGGACATATTGCCTATCGTCAGTTGATCGCACGATGACGTATAATGTATTTAGCAGCCGTAAGGATGAGCTTCTATCTCCACAACTTTATGATCCTGTGGTATGTTACCATCCCCAGTTGGCAAAATATTGAAGTGGTTGTAAAACATCCACAACAGTAATATTGCGCGATCCGAGAAAGGTTGGCTTGGACTCAAGATTTACCGGCCAGAATACGGCAAAGGCGTTTCCAATACGTTGGACACATCGTTTAAATGGAGCTGTAGACCGAAAGGAGATGCCTCCAACTAGCATCAGAAACATAGATGCATGGAAGAAAAGTAAAGAGAACCCAAAGAGAAGATGGCTAAATGGGATAAAGGAGGACGTGGAATCACTCCACATGATAATCCAGGAAGCCACACGGATTTCACAGTTCACAAGACCGACGAACAACCCGGAGAAGGATCTAGAAGGGCCTGCCGTTGCACGTCTCTCGAGGATAGCAAGTCAAGTAAGTAAGTAAGTAAGTAAGTCAATATTATGCGCTTATCGTTTTAAAAGATATTTTTGTAAGATAATACGGTAATGATTTTTGCGCATCTGTCTGTTTGTTGGTTCTTAGGCTGCAGGCTATATAGCGACCTTTATTCTCCGGCAGCGTGTCTGCAGCTGCCTGCGTCTGCGCGTCCGTGCATCTGTCCGCCGTGCGTCTTTCTGTCTGCGGCTCGATGACGTTGATTGTTAAAAAAGTAACGATTAATTGATTGCAAGAAAAGAATATTTTTGGATGGAAACCACCAGTCAAAATTTTCATTGCGAATTGAATCAAACCGTGACAGCTAGCGCAAAGCAGTCGCTATAGATAGCTTACAGGAACATAGCAACTCCATAGTACTTGTATGCTTATCTGCCACTCCCGAAAATAACCTTCTCGCAGCAATTGCGATGCATCCAAATTACTGTGGCTCGTATTTTTAAACCGAGTATTCTACCTTCCTTCAGTGGATGAATGGTCCACTTGACGCAAACCGTAGACCTCTAGCCAGTCGCAGACCACTTCGGACGACGGTTTTCATGCAGTTTACTGATAGTCGTGGTTCGTCGTTTCATGCTAGTGGCTGTACATCGTATGGCTAATACTTGTCGCTGTGCTAGCCACCGGCACCGGTTCGTAAAACACGACACCGCCACTTGCAAACTGACTAGCCACGGATAACAAGCACCGCACCGCTCCGCGGAATACGCTATTCGCATACTAGGCCTAGCCTCTCCAAAGAGTATAGTTCGAACAGTGTATTTCTAATTATAGCATTGCAATAATTGTACTAAGTTTAGTCGGTTAATTAATTTGCTAGTGTAGGCTTACGGTTGTACGTGCTAAGTTTAGGCTACAAGAAATTAGACAGAAACAAAGCCACATCTTACCCAGTGGTGGACCAAAACTGTGGACACAGAGATAGGCCCTCTACGTGCACCTCAATACGTCGCCTTAGACGAAGAACGAAAGCAAAGGAATATATAAGTAATTTTGTAAAAAGCGCAATCGCTGATCGTTGCTGCCGCTGGTGCGTTATTTTTTAGTAGATCGGAAGCAATTGCATGTTTAAGTTAGAGGGTTCAATCCCCAAATCTTTTTCCCCCAAGGGCCAATGTCTGACAATGTGTCATTGCACCTCACAAATGTACCCGCCTCTCACCCCAGTCTGCAGTGTTATTTTAACCGCCCATGATTCTTACTCCGGTTAAGCGTGACGATTGAAATGCGTTTCGAGTCTGTTTGTAACTCTTGCGTCCCAGGCAGAACACACCGTCGATTATGGTCATAAGATAGGCAGGTTTCAATGCGGTTTAAAGTGTATTATGCCTTGTTATATACCCGCATAACACACTCTAGACCGTGATGAAACATAAATAATCTGTTAGTGTCCGGTCGATGATTCAAATAAAATAAGTAAAAAAAAGTAAAGATGGCGTATAACTTTTAATAAAAAAACCTTTCACAGAGCTACGAACGTTACCTGCCATATGGGATCACACACGACACAGGTGAACACGCCCGCGTTAACCCCAGCCAGACAGGCCGGTACTCGATTTACCTACCCAGGAGAGATAAAAGGCTGAGTTGACCTTGGTGTTGGTTATTTACCGGAATGGTTTACTTGTCCGCAGACAGGTCACCCATTCAAGTAGTAACCACTTGATAATGTCCCGACCGGGAATCGAACCCAGGATTTTAGATCGTTAGTCCGACACCCAACCGTTACATCACCAAGCCACATTTTAGGAATACATAGGAATTATAAGAATAGTAATATTCTGTTCCGTGCAGCTCTAGCATAGCAGGAGGCAATGCAGCACCGAGGCCGAGGTGTGCTGCGGAGGTCGTCTTGTTAATCAACTCGCTGATAAAACAACTGATGCATTACTGCAACTGCTGCTGCTACTGCTGCTGCTAACTGGTTGCTAAGTGACGGTTGTTGATACGTGGCGTGGCTTGGCTCTTAGATGATTGTTCGTTCCTTCACTCCATGTTACTGTAGCAGCACTGCAGCAGTCGGACTAGTTTCATTTTCGCACTATGGGAATAGTAATAATAGCAGTAGTAATGATAATCAGCACGTTAAACACTTCTTGAAAGTGCTTAAATTCTATGCTAATGCCTGAAACTCGTTACGCAACTGCGCAAACATGCAAACAGTTCGGTGGCGAGTATTTACAATAGATATTTTATTTAAAACAACTTTAAGGCATTTAAATACCGCTCCAGATACCTATTATTTGTAAGAAATGGAACACTTGCCGTAAAATTATGTGTAAGTGTTTGAATAGTATTTAAATACTCTAAATGTTCAGATACTTTACAACGCTGATAGTAACAATAATGATAATTCGGCAAGGCTATTCGGCGAGGCTATAGAGAGGCCAACTATCTATGTATCAAAGAATTTTGTTACTATGCAGCTTTTCAATAATGTGCTGTTATATGACAGTGTGTGGTTTATTAATTTTGAAACTCTTTCGATACCGTATAATTTAAAGATGTCTAAGGGTTTTGATTATTTGACCATATGTCCTAAACCGAACATTGGGAAACCGATTATTCTTGCTCTGGAAAACGTTTACGTTGATTTTGGATTATGTAAGCACTTTAGGTTTCGAGACTCGAGTTAGCACGGCCGCATTAATATAGTTGCTAGATTCGACGCCTTCACCAAAACCGGAAACATTAGGCCTAAAAGGTCACGTCGTGGTCTGTGGTGTTCTGAGTTTTGAGTCAAGGCTTTGCGTAAGTTTTAGATTTTTTCAAATATTTTTCTTTTATTTTGAGAGTCATATTAGCGCCGGTATTTAATACTTCAAATTAGTTAAAGAGGCGTAAGATAAGCGGAACAAATCGTTGCCCGAAGACCTACATCGACGGTGCAGATATGACAGCGGATGACAGGTCGTTGCTTGTGTTGGTGTCAGTAACTCGGTATAACTGGAAAATCTTCTCTGTCGATTGTGGTGAGCTAATTGACATGCTGTCAGCTGTCGGTCAGAGAGTTGAACCATGTATTATACAGAACTCGACTGAAACAGGCGTCCTGGTTGACTGAATAGCAGCCTTAAGTTCTAGGTACACTTTCTTCTATTTGTTGTTCGACTTGCTGCCCAACAAGCCCACGACAAGTGAAACTAGTGGACTTTCGTCTTAAACGATGCATCTGTCTCTGTCAGTGTTGGAGGTCTGGCGAATTGAAACTACACTGTGAGGCATAAAAACACACCATAATTTATCGATTGTAACTTGAAGAAAAATAATCAGATTTTGATAATTTTTGGTATGAATATTTCTAACACAATTGGCCATCAAATGATCTGTTATGTTCCCACTTCACTGAGCGTCTGTTTTTGCACTACCTGGGGAAACCAAAACAAGCAACATATTGCATTTTCATTCAATGCAATATCATTATTTGATTCGATCAATGTACATTTGGCACGTTTTGTCTACATTTCTAGCACTTTGGTTGACAGTTTATCTAATTGTGCAGTTGTGCAACTGCTGACAGTAAATATTCAAAATATCGACCATTTGCGTAAACACAGGCAGGGAGATGCATTCTTTATGTGTTGATAGCAGTGTTGATAATGTTCTGCTTCAGACTTCAATCAGTCGCTTCTTGATTTCATTGATATTCCTAAACAGCATCCCATAGACTTGCTATTGCATAACGCTGCAAATACTGTCTAATGGACTGTGAACAGGGCTGTTAGGGGCTACATATCTGGAATGATTAAATTTTCTGATGTTTTTTCAACTTATCTTGCATTTGTTTTGTTTTCCCAGGTAATGCAGCAACAGACGTTAAGTGAACTGGAAATTTGAACAGCCATTGGATGGCTAGTTATGTCAGAAATATTTATACCAAAAACTGTCAAAATTTTGTTATCTTTCATCATGTTACTGTTAGTAATGTTACGGATAGTTTTTTCACATTTTTGTTCATTTTAATGCCGATTTCACGTGTTTTGATTTTTCGACGTAGTGCAGAAGCATATGTTGGGTAAGGTGGAAATTTGAATAATTATTTGATGTCAAGTTGTATCAGGAATAGTTGTACCAAAATTATTACAGTCTAATAGTCCACCTTCAAGTTATAATCGATAAATTTTGGTGTTTTTTATGCCTCACAGTGTAGTTGACCAGCTGCGGTGGCGGAACCAACGGCGAAAAGCGTGGCCACGCCCCCTAAACTTTTTGCACATTTGGAGCCAAAACTTGTAACGAAACATAAGACACAGACGTCGTAGGCTTTATAGCTGCATTGGGAAAAAGAAGGAAAAACCACAATAGGAGGGAAAAGCGGAAATAGGATTAAGAAAATAAAGGGAAAGAGAACAAAAGAAAAAAGCAAGCGTGTGGAAAAGATATTAGGTAGAAAGGCGGAAAAGGTTCCTTTTATTTTATAGAACAATTTTGCGCATCTGGCCAGGTGTTCTAAGAACAAAACACTCAAAGCCAAGGCTAAGACCAAGTACATTAACAACATGCCTCTAATCAAGACCCTGGCACACTTCAACGCTTTTGTGCTTGTTTTTTGTTGACGTCGGATATATTTTAGCACTGGGTCGCTGGCAGACGTCGAGACTCGTCAGCGACAGTGGCGTCGTAGCAGAGGTCAGCGAAGGACATTCGTCTCCTCTAAATTTCAGTCTGTAGAAAAAATTCTTTTAAAGGTACCAAATTTGATGCTGAAGATTTACATTTTCGGAACACATAGGGGCAAAATTAGAATTTTGAGTACCCATAATCTCCTTTGTCGGAACTTTGCAGCTGCCTATAACGGAAAATTGTAACTTCCTGACGATCGCAGAAATCTTTTTAAACCCACGCCGTCGTTGAGTTTCGGCTGGTTTGGCCCGTAACCGGTGAATTCCGCCAGGTGACTGACTTGACTTGGTTGTAGTGACTAGCGATACCTTGCTGTTAGTCGACCCGACCTCGTCTCGACCTCTTCATGCACTCCTGGCAGCACATCTCTCTATCCCATCCACTGCCGGTCTGCTGCTGTAGCTGCTGGGGGTAGCCGCTGTGTTTACTGGGCCACGCTTCACTTTGTTCTATCATCTCGGCACAGATCTACAGTACATAGTTGGCCGCCGCCAACGCCGGATCTTTGTTTCACGCCGCTGACGGGAGCAAAACCAGCGAGAAATCGGGGATGAAAATCTCGAGAAACAGTGAGGGACAGTTGATCCCTTACAAAATTTAGCCTGCCGGAAAATTGTCTTTTAAAAGTACGAAATTTTGGGCCGGATAATTCAGTTTTAATGCAACAATTATTGTCAGACTGTTACTGTACAATAAACGGCAGAAAGTTTTCGTGGTTTTTCAGCCCCTGGACTCTTTTTTAACCCACGACGCCTCTGGCAAGAAACCAGTGCATATTACATGTATATAACTGAAGTGTTTAACCATAATGTGACGCAGTTCAACTACATATATAGCAAAACGGTAAACCAAAATTTCGGGTCCAAACAGTGCGAACATCTAGTGTTTTGTTTTGGTTTCATACACGGTCAATTTACTAGAGTTATTTAAGAAATAAGTGCGTTTATTTACTGATAATTGCACAGTAAATTACGTAACAAATTTTAGGGCGTAAAATTTATCATTTAGGGAAATTTATGGGATTAATTGACGTTTAACTATTAACGTTTTTTCTTACTGAAATTTTAGCTATGTCAGTCGGAAAACTGCCACATTCTACCCCGTACATTTTTTAAACTCAGGATGCCGCTGACTGAGATACTGGGGCCGATTTGCATTGCCCCCAATCCACGTGCTGAATTAATGCGCCCCACTCTCCAACCCCCGTTAGTATAAACCTAGACATGGGTCGGTTGCCGAACCCAGGCATACAGGAAGTCCTTTCATTCCAGGTGGTGCGTGCGTGTGTGTAGGCTAAGCCAAATCAGTCCGCAGGGAAGGATCAAATCATTTCTTCCCGCGCTGTAAGTAACTTGTCTGCATTCTGCAAGCGTGCTCGGCTCGATTCAAAGGTTTTTGCTCGTTCGTGGCTTACAATAAAAATAAGCAAATGCGGAGGAGGCGCGCAAGGTGCGAGTATCGCTGGCTGTGGTGGCGACTCTCTGTCTTTGTGTGCGTGTGAATTAGACACATTCCACCGTGGATGCTTCAGGGAAGTCCTGGAGAAGCCGGCAACCGCAGAGCGTCTACCGTCGACTCCACCGTCAACTGGAGAAGGTACGTCAACAAGCTTTAATTTGTTCTCCTCGTGTTGTCAAGTCTACAAGCGCGTGCGAAGCGATGTAACTGGACTGAACTGAACTGACATTGTTTACTTTTTGACGAACTGACGTCATGGGCACGAATCATGGGCGTGGCCTAAAATAAACAGGTGCAGTGCGCATATTTATGTAGTCGCACTGTCGCCGACGCTGTTAGACGGTGCCTACTGTAATGCCCATTGGTCACTTCGTCACAAAAACTAAACCATGTCAGTTCATTTTAGTTCAGTTCAATTACGTTTCTTTGTACGCATTTTTATCGAACTTCACTTACTTCAATTTATTATTTATTTGTTATTTGTACAACAAGTTCGCGAAAAAATCAAAAGCCTACACAGCAGTCTGCAACACTTTGAGCTTGTTGACGTAACTGTTAGGGCGTTGGACTTATGATCAGAAAGTCGTGATCGAGTTTGCCTCCCAGTGAGGTCCCTAATCACTCTCTGTCAAATGGTTTGTAATAAGATAGTTGACTCTCTAATAGTTTGAACAAGTAGGCCTAAACCATTTTGTTATGTAAGCCTAACCAACACCGAGGTCGATTTAGCGTTCCATTCCTGCAGTCGAGATAAATTGAGTACCTTTCTGTTTGGCTGGGTTCAAGGCGTGGTGCGTTCATCTGTGTCAGGTGGCATGTAAACACTGTGTGATGCTATATGGCAGGTAACGCTCCGTAGAGCTCTGCGATGGTATAACACGCACTTGTGACTCTTCAATTTTTTTGTTGTACGACTCAGCCTACTGTCTAAATCCAACAAGTCGAAGTGGTAAAATTCGAGCTTTTGCTTTTTTTACCATAAAACGACATCTCAGAAGTCTTTCACACATGACAACACAACACATGTACCACTAATTCCATAGAAAACATAGAAGCCACCGCTGATGTAAAAAAAATAGCCTTACACCTCATGCAGATCTTCGCTGACGGCGACTGCGTTTTATTAGGTTCATTGGTTAATTCTTTGGTTAATGCGCAGCATGTAAGCTAAAAAATTTTTTTGAAAACAAGCTCCGGAGTCCGGTCTTTATCTGGATCCAAGTTTATGACTAAAAGACTCGCGTCCTGACTGGCTTAAGTCCGGGATCAGCTCCTGTCCAAACGTAAAATTAACTTCACCTTTATTTATGCTCTTCGGTATATATACCGCAAAGGCGAAACTGCTACTGTATGGACGGGGTTAAAAAGAGATTCATCTGTATATAGAAGGATAATGAACCGTCTCGGTGCTATAGCTGATTTGTGAACACCGTGCGTGCAAAACTATTGGATGGAAAAAATTATTATTCCAATATTTATTCATTTGAATTATTTAATGCACAGAATACACTGCCACGCATACTATACTAACATCACAGCTGGACAGCAATGCAAAAGCACTGATAGTTGCTCACATTAATACACAGGCAGACATACAAGGCAGTTGACGTCAGCACACAAATACGTAGACCGGAAGACGAACAAGAAGACCTTCTGATATTTCCCACAAAACAGTAATTGTGTGCCAAAATCGAAGTCCATAACTTCAATCTGTTCTCAGTCAGCAGCGTGCGACGCCCAAAAATTTATGACTCGCGTAATTCTAGCGATGACACTTTTTCGAAAACATGTCTTGGGGATTTTGTCCGGACTTTTCTGGGAACTTTCGCGTCAATTCTGACGGCCTTAAACGCGATTTAGTTCACGATAAATTAAATTTGCGTTCGCTTCATCGCGAAATCGGACAGGAATAAAGCCGCCGGGCATGTCGGACAGTCGCCCGTACAGACATTTGCCTGTATAAACTATGGCCTGCTATTGCAGGGGCGGACAAACCCTCGTACTGAAATTAGCGGCAATTGGCGTCAAGGCGGAAATTAGCCCGTATGCTGCTGACTTTAAAGTCTAGGCCTACGCACGATTTTGCACCTATAGCATTTGACTCAGCGCCGTCGGGTGAGTTTTGGACAGAGTTTACTTCTGAGAAGTGGTCTCTGCTTCTGCCAGCTTATTTCATGGCCGTCTATACAGTGCGTGTGGTCGTAAGTGTTACACGGTCACGCCGTTACGCCGGCAATCATCACGGTCGATTCTGTTCCGCTCAGCCGCGTGAGAACACAAGACGCCTGTATCTTAATGTTTAGTCTAAATTCCACTCTGTTTGTCGGACAACAAGTCATGCGACAAGTTGTACGACATCTTGACATGTCAAAACGTGGCGGATTTGCTAAATCGACCTTCGATTTGCTGTCGATTTGTTAATTGGCATTAAACGTCTGTCCATCTTTGCTAAACGTTTATCATCTTTCAACGTTCTTTCACCGGCATACCCCGGACGCGTTTAGGGTGTGGCAGGATCTCTTCTGACAGCGCATTCGCAAATTTAAGCCAAATGTGCCAAGATTTAGCAAAGATGTGAAGGGTGTGCTAAAATAGAGGATCGGAAAATGGCGGACCAAAAAGCCAAAAAATCAGGAAAATGAAACTTAGTAATTATCGTTTATTTTATTTTTGTTTTTTTCTGGTCCTTCATTTTCAATCAATCCCATATGGACACAAGTTTTGTTGTGCAATGTTTTTGACTTACGATGTACAATTTGTTCATCAGCAACAAATGGACTACGGATCAAAGCAAGTGCACCGTGGACTTCTAGGATGTTGTATAGACTGCGCGGGGTCAGCATCAACTGTATGTATAGTCTGCAGCAGCAGCAGCAGCAGCAGTTGCTGCAACAGCTGATCAGACGTCAACAACGTAGAGAGTATACCAAACCCCTTCGAACATAGCCCCCTTAGCTGAGCTCAACCCTTTCTGTCTACTTCGTGTTTTTTTTGCTTTTTACGTTTATTTATGCCGCTATTTTGTTTTAATTTTCTTTTTTTTCCTTTACCATCGTAGTATCTCACCGATCATGTGGCACACTCTAGCCGTCAAAGTCACATCTCGACATCGGGTACGTTTCACCAACCGGTACTGGCTCATTGTATCTCGCTGTCGTCTCAACACGTACCGCCGTCGGTATAGCTTTTTCAATTGCCGGTTTAACGGTCTGGATGTCACTGCCATAATCTCGGAATAGGTAAGCAAATAAGTAATATGAATGTTAATAACGTTCACTGTAATAACCTCAAATGAACTCGATGTGCTAGTAGAACGAGAAGTCAAATGTTTCAGATGCGGAGTATAAATTTAACAGCTTCAAACAGTTCTTTAGAACAATCTTAGTGACTAGCACATTAGAGGTATTTTAAACGTTATGCGCCACAAAAACTAACGTTTTACTCATTTACTTACCACATAATTGTTAGCAAAAATGAATACAAACTCAGTTGTTGATGCGGTGCATAATAACTGCATATTAGGCTAATGTCACTGGTCCAGAGAATGGGATTTTGTTTTAAGGAGGATTCTACTAGGTTCTACGCTACTTAGTGGATGGAGGGATTATGACCTATAGGGTTATGTCCGGGCGGGGGAGGGGCTTATATTCGGACTCGGTAAACAACAACAGCAGAACCAGCAGTGCAACATGCTGCATCTGCGCCCAGCATCTTAACAGTACTTCTAACGACACGCTCCACACACGCACGGTGTTTCATGGCTAACTGTACAGTGCAACAGGCGGAAATTCTACCACCCACGAGTGAGAGAGAGGGGGGCACGTGTCTTGGTGGAGAAGTAACCGAAACACGTGTGTTGAACACGTGCGCTGCGAGTTCGTCTGTTAGCTAATCCCCGTCTGTACAATACATGACTCAGCTTCCTATATCTAAAGTTAGCTCAGACAACAGCTTGTCTTAAATTTAGTCGAGGGCTTAGTGCAGTCTGTAGTGCTTATGTGAGTAATTTGAAGTAATTTAGTAAGTAAGAAAGCTCAAATACGAGCGCAAATTTAGCACGTTATATTCCGTTATTGCGTCGTGTCAGATAAAACGTTTTTGCGATGAAATTGTTTTGCGCGCAGCCGCGTTTTAGCTTCGGCGTGTGTTTAAGATGTTAAGAATTTTTGCAGAATTTGCAAAAACACGTCGGAGAACAGCCACGCCATCGACTCACAATTCTAGCCGATAGTTTTCAGAAGCGATGGCCATATTCATAGCAAACGCAGAATACGGCACGGAGTCGGACAAGACTGTAAAACATCCGCTTGACTGACTTCGCCAATTGCAGACTTGTGCATGGTCGGTCACACGATGCTAAACGACCGGAAACGCCTTGCAGCCTCAGCCTCGTTTTCGCGTTGACGAATGCGAGGTTTCGCATCGACTCAGCCGAAACTCGTTGTCGAGGTGTGCGCATCTGAGGAAAAAAATCGCATTTTTTGCGTATTTTTCTCATTATGGGTGTTTTGACTATGTTTTTGGGCGGTAGGCGTGGTGTAGTGGTAACGCGTCTGATCCAATCAGCGAAGTTACTGTACGCCGCGCCCGGTTAATACTGCGATGGGTGACTGCCTGTAGGCAGGTAAACCATCTCGGGATGTAACCAACCGCCTAGGTCAACTCAGCCTTCCATCCCCCCGGGGTAGGTAAATCGAGTACCGGCCTATCTGGCTGGGGTTAAGGCGGGGCGCGTTCACCTCTGTCGGGTGGCAGGTAACACTGTGTGATCTCATATGACAAGTGACGCTCCGTAGCTCTGAGATGGGATCATTAAGAGCTATATGCACC
>Ga0056128_1000221_pt1 | contig 43456 bp, 26 predicted proteins | sample WorMetLIZISLAND2_FD_71113 | JGI IMG/M metagenome (GOLD analysis project Ga0056128, IMG submission 71113) | Marine gutless worms symbiont microbial communities from Max Planck institute for Marine Microbiology, Germany - Olavius geniculatus... ... | reverse complement strand
TGTACAACAGTGTCATACTTACTTACTTACTTACTTGCTACCCGACGGGTACCCGGGTACCCGCTAAGCTACCCGGCCGGGTACCCGGGTAACGAATTACCCGATAACGGCAGCCCTATTAACGACGGACCTCGGCATCAGGGTGGTCCTTGAGGGCTGTTAGTACATCGTCACGGGACAACACGATCAGCTCGGAGTAACCGACCGACCGCACGTCCGCTGAGCGTCTGCAATATACAAGTAGCATAATACCCCGTTTACATAATCAAGCTGGCTCGACGAGCTGGCTTGATGTTTGCTCGATGTTTGCTTGATCGTGTAAATGGGGTATAAGAGTGAATCGTATCTTTACGCCAGCCACTAGCTTACACTACCAGTCTGCATCGCGCCGTGTGCACTTGCCTTCCCCCCTCCAAATTTCAGCAACTTTCGTCCGAAATGCAAAATTTGCCGCCATAAATTTCTATTTTAAACAAATTAGATAAAGAAGTAAAATTCTGAACACTGATAATGTTCTCTGTCGGTAATTTGCAGCTGTCTGTCAAAAAAGTGCAACTTTTGTCTTTCCTTTATTTAGTCGACGACGCTACTGAAAATGGCGCTTCTTGTGCATTAAAATTGTAGACCTACTGCATTGTAGTTTATTAACAGTACGAACTGCTACAGCCCTACGAAGAAATTGTGTGTTACTATTCTGAATCAGCGCATTGCGTAGAATGCAGGACGTACTTGTTAACTCCGCCGTCGAGATTCAGGATGCCGATCTCACCGAAAAAATCACCCGCACCCATCTGACTCAGCACCTCACCCGAATCGCTTTCACAACAACAATAATAATAGCACTGTCTACACCTTTTTATAGAAACCCATCTCTCACCTACGAAGCGTCACCTGCCATATGCGATCATTCATTTATTCATTCATTCATTTCTTTATTACAACAAATGTCACAACGCATTCGTTGTTACATATAACTTACACATATTGCGATTATGTTAACAAGTAAGTAAGTAAGCATTATTTTTGCTAGAAGTGTACATATTTTACGTCCAAACGTACATAAGCCAATTTTTCGCACACCGTTACCTGCCATCCGATACAGGTAAACGCGCCAGTCTGACCGGTACTCGATTTACCGATCCAGCAGGAATAGACGGCTGAGTTGACTTTAAAAACGATCAGTATCGGTAGTCAAAATTTGAATAGTGCTAAAAAAGTGAAAGTCGCCTGAAACTTAGTGCATGGCGTAGCCTAAGACAGAATCTTGCTTAATTTTTTACACGTTTATAGCATGTTAATAACCGTACCATGAACAAAATCCAATAACATTTTCATATTATTTTTAGAATACGGCAAGTATGTAAAATTCTCAGCTACAAAACTACTGCGTTATAAATTCGGAACGATAATACAGAAAAACAACATAACACGATGTTCTGTTTCTTTCTGTGCAGATTTTGGTAAAAAAAGTATCGTGAGATGCGTTCGCTGCCTGGAGTGGCCAGGTAAACATAACGTAAACGTAAAGTCCTTTCCCGAGCCTTAAGGCCCTTTGGGCGGCGCTGATCTCCGTTTCCTAAGGCCCTCAGCCAGACACCAGTTTTCACACTGCGAGACCACGGATACGGGGCCAGTGCATGGCACGGTGTGCCTGTTTAGGTCCCAGCTTTCGCTGGTACTAATTTCGCTTATCCACGGAGGGATGGCCAGGCTGAGTTGACCTGGGTGGCTGGTTACATACTGGGATGGTCACCCATCCAAGTACTAACCGGGCCTGGTGTTGATTAACTTTGTCGATGCAATCAACGACGCTGCAAACTGAGCCAGGTCACCACCGATGAGTTATATTCAGTGTCAGTTTCAGATTATGAGCTCGATAAGCAGAAGCTTTTATTGCTTATTTCTTCGAATTTATGTGTTTGTTTTTTTGAATGACTCAACCGAGTCTGCTGCTATAGCATTCTCCGGCACTTAATTCCATTCATCAATTACAGTTTGACCGAAAAAAGTTTCTGTCCACAGGTCCTGCTGATCAGATGTTTATAAAATTTTTTCTGTGTCCAAGACGGTGGGAACAGCGTAAAAACTGGTTCCGATTCGCATTTTTAAGTTTGTGCTTATTTTCTGTGTTTCGTTGAGAGTTCAGCGGAGTCTTCGATATTCCGGAGAGTATAAAAAGTACCTGATGACTTCGAGGAGGCCGTCAGCAATGATGAACATTTCCCGTGCCACTTCACCCTTACGACAGACGAGATCATCTGGAGTGTAGATAAAAGTTTTCATCTTCAGCACGAGATCGTGCAGAAACTCCGGCTCACACTTGTGAAATATCGTCACCTGCAGCAACAAAATAACTAATGAATAAAGAATACCACCGTATATCATCCGCAACAAACATGTATGTGTTCGTAGAAAACTTACTTTTCACTGATATATAGACTGTAACAAAATTTGATTCTAACACACTGATTCTCAATACTGATCAACCCTCGTAAACTATACGGCAAAACAACTTAAAGAGCCCAAACCTTCGACGAGACCAGTGTCGCCACCTGGCATATAGAACTAAATTGATGAAATCAGGTAGGCCTAAGCTTACACGTCGTGTTTCAGTTCTGTGAAAAATAAACCGACAAACTAGTTATTACTACCGAGGGAAACGCTCGCGCAAAATGCTGATTTTCCACACCTTTTGGTTTTCGAGCTACGATTTTATACGGGACAGATATAGACCGAAGGACGGACGGATAAGAACAGACAGGCAAACGCAGACGGAATGACGGACAGACAAAACCTGTAATGCGGCTTATTGGATTGGTCGCACAATACAAAAGCATGAGCAACTAAATATTTGGCGTTTGTCATCTAAACGAGTTGCTAAAAATAATAATTATTATTTTTGGTGTCGAAATCACAGCGCCTCGTTGCGACAGTATGTTAGATCGTTCCTTCCAAGTTTTCTTACTTATTTACTTACGTTATTGCGTTAGCGGCAAAATGTAGTTAGGTAAACCTTCTTGAGAGTCTCGAGGTTGACGTGCAAAGCGAGTTCGGTCTTGAGTTTGTCCGGCAGCAGACCGAGCGCGTTGATATCACACCCACCGCCGTTAATTCGACCTCTGAACCACACACCATACACACATAAGCACGAACCGAGAGATTTTTTAACAGCAGCAAATAGCAAATAAATCATCACTCAGATCATTTTTTTAAAAATAATTTAAAAATCCAAAGCAACAACTCCATTTTCTTTCATCTACGTCGGAAACCTGCTGCAACTGTAAGCAACTCTCTCTTTAATTTCTATTCCACTTTCGTTAACCGTTATCCTCATTTTAACTGGTTCATCACTGTATGGCTTTTGGTCATTTCGTTCGTGGTTTCACTCTAATAAACAAACCACGTTCCTATTCATTTTCAACGCCTGACCGTCGCTGTCTAACGATTCAAACCTCTGCTATAACATAGTATGCTGCGCTGTTATAAATGCAGACTACTTAATAACTCACTCACCTACATCCCAGAATGCAATGCGGCCTGCCTGGCAGACATGTTTCCAGTTCCCCAGTCCAAACCGTGACCATTCCAAACACGATTTTGCTTAATTTAATATTTAGCTTTAAAATTTGAATATTTTTAACGATAATAAACAAATAATAGATAGATGAACGAGCTACCTTGACCAGGCGTAGTCGTACCAGCGCTGTACGTGGCGTTGCATATCTCGGGGTACGTTATGATAGCGCATGTACGCCTTGGCACCGTCCTGAACACATACGGACAGACAGGCGGACAGACGGACAGACACTATAACTAACGATACTCACTACGTATCTGTATGGAACGTACGCGAATATAAATTAGTAATTCAAATGTACGGCCCAAAGTACGCAAATACGACTTGTTGTAGATTTTTGGGACTCACGTCGTACAACAGACTGTACAACACCTTAATCAATTAATTTATTGATCGATCATATAATTAACTAATTAATCAATTAATTAATTGATCAAAAGCCTTTACTTGCAAAAAACAAAAACATTTTTTCAGTTGTTTTTATTGTATTTTATTTTATGTATTCACAAAATGACATATGAAAACATTTTAACGACCACAGAAAAAATTTTTCTTACAAGCGTAACTGTCGTTGCAAGCCAGCTTGCTTTACTTCAATAAAATTATAATAAGTTGTTAATAAAGTCTTCAATCGAAAAATTCAGTTTGGACAACAGCAATCGCCGTGTGTAATTTTTCATCGCTAACCGTAGGCTATATTTTAATGAAGATGGATCGGTGATTTGCGACGTGGACAGAAGTAAAGGTTTTACGATCCGTTGCACTGCCAACCACGGCGACGCTAGTCCAGGGCTAAATCCACGGCTGGCTCTCGGTTAGCGTACGAGCTAAGTCAGCCGAATGGACGCAACGACCCTCGCCATTAAGACCTATTAATTATTCCAACCGTCTTAATGCATCCTTGCAATAGACGTTTATAGACGTTTCTTTACTTTTCATAGAAACGGCTATTTAACGTTTCCCTTATGTTTGCAACGTTTTCTCCCATTATTTTTAGTAAATGTTAAACGACCAAAGTAAAAATGACGGCGATTCAAAATATTTACGTATTCGAAACAACATAAAATAAGACTAGAAAGAAAAGATGAGAAAACGTAGGTCGGTGGACGAAAAATAAAAAAACGAAGGTTGTCGGACCGATCCGTCACTTAGTTAACTCGAGCCGGTGGCACGTGACTGCATGTGCCCTGACGGTGACGTAATTGATGACGTCACGTGCAGATTATTGCATACGTCATTGTTGATTCAGAGCCAGCGTAACTAACTGGCTTAAAGGAAACTATAACGAACAGTGAGTAGTTAAAATAGACGGGAAAAGAAACAGTTTTTGACATTTGCATAAAATGGCTGAGAAATGGGTAATAGATTTATCATACTGATAAATGAGCGCTGTCATGTTTTGTCCCTGTAATAAGTTAACAACCTACTTTTTCGTTCGAAAACCGAAACGTTTCTCTGACGACTAACGCTTACTAGAAATGTGACAAATACAGCTGTTCTGCTCTTGCGTTTTTTCCATCTCTGCATTTTTTGTCCCGCGTTTATCAGTTCTGCATTTCCAGTCCTATGTTTGTGTGTCGCAAATTTCAACCTTGTATTTTCCATTTTTTCTAAGCGTCGCCAATTATAATTTCCGACAACGAAAAATGATGTAAACCTGATACGCAACACACTGACCAATAAACGTTCGAATTCCTGTCGACTGGCGTTTCGATTCGTGATTACGTTGCCAACTTGACCTGTATAAAAACATTTTAAACATTAAATGCGTTAATGCATAATTATTACAATTAAAACAATGATGTTTTAATAACACAGAAATGCAGAGTTTCTTTCGTTTGTTTTCAGTTAGAAACAATATTAACATGCTTATTACAACTTATAAACTACGAGTACAGTCATCCAATTGCAAATCACAGAAAACTAGAGATGACCATAGAAATGGGAATCCCATGGGAATTTCATGGGAATAGGAATTAATGACAAAATTGGGAATGGAAAGGAATGGAAACAATTTGTATGGGAATGGAAATGGCCCTTATTCCCATGGAAATTCCCATCGGTGGATGCCTTGTCTGGCTTATGTTCTGGCTAGAAAAAAAGATGCTGTTTTTGTCAAAGTCGAATATCATTCATCATATGATGATGAATGATATATTTTCTGTAGTTTGTGTTGTTCAGTAATGATGACTGTCGTGACAATTTTTAGATTCAATGACAGGCAGAGCACACTCAGTACAGTATGATATTGTGTGTTAGACGTGAGTCTTTGATAGGCCAAAAAGTGTTTATGCCGCTAACGATGAAAAGGGAATGGAAATGGAAAGGAATGGGAAAAACCCAGTGAGAATCCCATGGAAATGAAAGTTGGTTACAAAATTAAGAATAAAAATGAAAAAGAATGGAAACTGTCTGCATGAAAATGGGAATGTAAAATGCCATTCCCGGTCATCTCTACAGAAGACGAAAATAGAATAATTAACGCAAAATTAAGTGACAGTTACTTTGTTATTTAATAATTACCATAAAATTATGTTCACGATAAGATTTAGTTACGCTGATGTACAGCAAGTTCAAATTATTACAGCAAAAAAGTATTATGCTAATTAGTTCATGGTGTCGATGACCACTTTTTTGATTTATTTTCCAATAACGAGTGTCATGAGAATAGAATAGTGCCACAAAAATATAGCGTACTTTGCTTTAAAAATAAAATTTTGTGATTGAGTACAGAATAAGATTTTGTGTCAAAAACCAATTTTGATATTAATTAATTAATTGCCATTCACGTACATTTAACAGGTAAGTAACAGACTTACCGACAATAGTAGCGAAGACAAACACTCCTATGAGATAGCTGACGATTGTGAACACGTGCCTAAAATTATCACACAACAAAAAAGTTTTTTAAAAAAATGTACTACATATTTTACAGTTTCAGGCAAATTTTGCTACTACGCCATTTCCTACTTTCCACTTTTTGTCAAGTCCAGTTCGACAAACATGGTTTGTACTTTTGATCTTTTACATAAGCCACTGACAGTTCATTTGCCCATTTCTAGTACAGCTTTAACGTGCATCACTGAACTAACGACAATTCGCGAATGGAATTTTCAAAACACGCAGTGGCGTCATTTCGGTAAATCTTGCTCTTTTCCATTTCTTTCTTTCCCTGCCTTTCCCCTCATTTTTCCTTTTTTTCGTACCCTCCCCTATCCTACTTTTTCTTTCTCCCTTTCCTCCTTACCACTCTTTCCCTACCCTTTCCCTTTCCCCTCCCTTAGAAGTAAATCCCCTTAAATCCATTCAGGAAATCTGGAAAAGCGCTCTAAGCTCCCCCAGCGGGGCCTGGGGCGGAGATCCAGTTGAAATCAAATTTGGTGCATTTTAGCTCTAAAATGTAACATCTGGTGGCAACAATTTGATAGATTTTCCTGAAAATCAACTGACTAAATTTCATGATGTTTACACGGTAAAGGTCAATCGAGGACCAAACGTTTGTCGTCAGTCGTCTACGCAGGACTCACTCAAGGAAAAAAAATTGAAATCACAGATCCTTAAAAGGTCCCTAGACCTCCCCCCTAAATGACGCCCTTGAGAACACGTGAAGTGGATTAGCATCATTTTCACTAGACAGATAGACCGAGGCCTCATTAAAGATACCACCATTGTAGGCCCAGTACTCCTTAGCTGCACCCAAATTATACAATGCCTGACATGTGTATAAATTTGAATTAAGTTGAAAAAACAGCACTGTAAATGTCAAAGGTCGCACCAGGAAACTTCGTCGATACACTTGAAGATTTAAACAAAGCACAAACTGTGCACCTATAACGCCTACGTCAATGTGCTAGATAACTTTCAATGAACGGGTTCGTGGTCTCATGCTAGAAGAACATTGCTTTATACTCATTAGCAATAGGCCTATGCATGTAGAGCTTCACGTACTTTTAAAAATAAGCAAAAATGTGCGGTACATCCAGTCAAAAAAAGCGATCTAGTCGTGGGGAAAATTTTTTTACTATACTCGTAAGTATCAACAGCCACAACGGACAGTAAAATACCTGATTATTATAGAGCTTTCTACTTATAGAAAAATACAAAAGTGTGCGTTACTGGCTGCCTAGCTTTGGTAGGGAACAATGTATAGGCCTAGGCCTACTCGTTAGCAAGACAACTGGCAGTTAATGATCTGCTAGAGTCAGCGATGGCGTAGCGAAAACATGGCTGAAGATATCCACTCCACGGCAACCGAGCAAGTTTGACTCAGCAAACCAACCAAGAGGCGCAGAGATAGATTAACGATGTTGAGAAATTGAGTCTTAAAGCCTTAAAGGCGGGTGTTTGCCCTCGTATCTCTGGCTGATTACGGTGTCTGAGGAAACGTCGTTAGCCGAAAGTGGTTTCGTGTATAAGAACGTTTTAAAACGGTTCTAGACTTCCGAGAGGTTCATTTACGAAATATATAATTCGATCAATAAGTCAGTTGTAAGTTAGTCAGTTAATTAGTCAGTAAATAAACAAATAAACAAATATACAAAAAAAAACAAATAAAGAAACAAACAAGTAAGTAACCGAGGAACGGAAAAGCAAATAAATAAAATAGCGATCAATTGATAAAATAATTTGATCAACATATTCGTAAAGCGCTGTAATATTTGCTACATACAACCGTTGCTGCAAAAGTTGCAGCAATAGTTGCTGCAATATTATCTACGGGACTTAGCCTATCGTAGCGTGTTTTCACCGTGTTCAGTATAGCTTGCGATCACCAAATTCTGCCTGCGACGCTTGTTGTATCAAGACATCTAATAAAACTCTATCATCCGCATCCAACAAACCTATAGGCCTACACTTTTACACAGCAGCAGCAGCACGTTTGATACAATTATTGATTTAGTAACATAGATCTTTTTCTATAGTTCGAGGAAATCGTAATGCTGTCACACGATAGTGATTTATGCCAGACTTGACGTTTTACATTGCTGCAATAATTGATAACTATTTGCTGTCTTTGATCGTATTTTTCATTAAATGTTTGTTTATTTTATTGTCTGCTGATTTGTGTGCTTATCTGCGTCAATGCGTTTTTGTGTTTCCATAAATTTGTTTATGATTACAATAGATCACGTTAATTCATAGATTCATATATTTAGTTGTTGCAATTTATCTCATTTATCAAAGCTGTGTGCGAGTATCTGCTCTGCAATTTGACACGGCATTTTATTAAACGAATATTTTATTGCGTTGAAGCGCAATAAACCGCTTCAGTCAGATATAATTTTTCGGAAATCGTTCTGAATGCAAGGATGTCCAATTCGCGGGTGTCACAACTATCAGAAATAATTGACATTCAAAATTGTGTTATTATCAAACGTAGTTTAAAAACTTTTAAAATAAAACAATGTTAAAATTCCGTTTCTGCAGCAAAAAGAAATTTAAAAAAACTAACGTTTATAAACTTGTATTACAACTACGCCGCTTTAGATCGACAGTATTATCAACAGTCATCAGAAAACAGAAGCAGACGACATCAAAATGGTCGTGGTTAATGCCGGGAATTTTGATTGACAACCGATGTACGAGATTTTGTCCAATCACAAACGTCGGTAATTAACTCTGACATGTAATCATTTCCTGTCATTCTAAAGACGAACGAGCACAATGGATGAAACTTTCTGTCTCTGACAAACACGTTTCGGAAATGGAAGCGCCGTAATGGAGTGTTTACACGATCTAGCAAACGTCCAGCAAACTTCTAACAAATGTATTCAAAATACACATGCTAATGCTGGACGTTTGCTGGATCGTGTAAACACCCTATAAGAAAAGGACGATATTGTTCCCATAAAAATTGGTCGGGTTGTAAATCGAAATGCAGAAATCCGGTAGGCCTACTTGCTGTAATCGCGCTGCTTTCACGAGTCGGTCTCACGTTCAAAAGCACTTTATAACTTCGGAAGTGGCAGCTGATTGGCGTAAGGTAATAATACCGCAGTGCAATATATGCGGCCATCCATTGTACGCGCTAGTAAATAGTTGGTCCGGCGGTGCAGCCGGCAAACACATTATCGCTTCAACAAGCCATTTCAGACTTTCTCCGCGGAGCTTATAAGTACTATTACATTATCCGTCTCGTTCGGGGTAGGAGGCCGAGTAGACCTGAACACCCATGAACACAGCCAATACAACGTGCACGTAGATTACTCGTGCGACAATTTGTAAAATTTTGCACACTGACGCCAGTTAAACCATTCTGCAACAATTTAACGGAGCAAAAGTGCGTTGCGCTTTTGTCTGCCGTCCACTATAGACGCGGCGAAAATTTACGTTTTTATAAAGCTGCAAAAAAGTTGTGCCGTTTACGATTCTGTTCCATCGGAATTAGACCTCATATACGGCGAGCTAATGCACAGAAAAGCTGCATTGAGTGAGTGTGCAGCGAGACCATTAAAATTAATGAATAAAAAGCAGAATAATTCAAAATCGACTACGACCGATTGTACCGTCAGTCTACATGATGGCACCTGTTCAATAGCTGTTAACCTCTTACACCATACTGTAAAATATTGCGGTACAGTTTTGTGAATAACTTTAGTAAGAATCACGCAGTAACTTGTTGCTACCATAAAGTGATTTTTTCAGTAGGCTATAAACTCAACATAATTTTGTATGCGTTGTAGACCCATTGTAAAATTTTGGAGTCTAATTGCTAAACATTTCAATTTCAGGCTCAGCTAACGTTGAACTGAACCGTTGAAGTTTGGAATGAGTCCATGGAATTAATTTGGTCTTCTGCCATATGGCATGGGTTTACGACAAACTGTTCTGACAGCTGCTATACTTTTCATATTCAGCAACGCCATATTTAACAGTACCACCGCTAACGCCATGCAAATTCCCTTTGTTTCAAAGCACCATGCTCACAACTCCGCAACGCTATAGCTTACCGCCTATAGTGCCAAACTATCGGACCGTTTTTTAAATCTATGATTACAATAATTGTGTTTATGCGTTTCGACATCGTTATATAGTTGCCCCATGATGATGCCTCTTGTGCATTCTATGCGCTGACTGTAGTCTGTGGTATATTTGCTGATAAAAGGACGGCGACTTCTGTAGACAAATGGGGGCCTAATTCACTTGTCGCTCGATCAGACTTCATCGAAAGCAGAAGTCGTTAGCATACGCAATAGGTTTACAGTCGAATCGAGTCGACGAAGGCGTTGTTGAGTAGAACCTATAGCTATTAAGCACACTTCGCGTGACCGTTTACGAGACCTATTGCCACACTGGTACTTAGCACAATCTCAACAATACTTCTAAGGAAACTTAAGATCTGCCGGCGGCCGTCTTTCACACTAGGCTTAGTGACGTCGATCGAGGACCAGCTTAGACTACTGGCGAACGCACTGCGTGCCAGCCAAGAACTTCTATGCATTTTTCAGTTAGGAGTCCGCACGGTACTGACGAACAGACGGACGGACGGAGGGACGGACGAGCAAGACGCGTAATGCGTCCTATGGGATTGCCTCGTAAAATGGAATAAGCCTACTGTTGGCAAATGGACACGCAACAAGAACAATTGAAGTGTCCAAACTTCCAAAGTAACATGAACGTCACTTTACAGTCACAAAGAGGAGAGATACGAGATGTGAAATAGACATTGTCTTCGGTGAACTATAAAATGTGGACTGGGCGAATTTTTAATGGGAAAGAGACTTTTTCATGACGTAAGCGATGTTTTTACGACGTAATTATTTCTTTCCAGGCCAATTTTTATGGGGGAGACATTTTAATGTGATAGCCGCCTCGACCCTTAAGATAAACAGACATTTTTCCCCTGTATAGGCCTATTCCGCCACCGAACATTTTCCCGCCAGATATTTCACCCACCCCTTTCTATGGTCGTAAGTCGTTTCTTCGCATTTTCTTAACGAGCACTGACCGTTGGCTGAATGGTCAATTTATACGTCACTGATATTGCAGACGGACAATCCGGCGTCATTACAGGCACGTCGCATCTGATCACTCATCACAACTAGTGATGCGACGTACACCGCGTTTACGGCAGAACCGCGGTTTTATTAAAAACGGTAATTGGCATTAGCCTACTAACGTAGTTTTGCATTAGTAGGCTTAACGTATATACCATAAGCTGAGATTAAGTAAACGCAAGTTGATTTTAAAAAAATGCAAATAAACGTCTGCAAAAATTTGCCTAGAAAATGTAAAAAATGCACTAAAATGTCGAAGAACATTTTCAAAAAATAAAAAGGAGCTATTTGCAAAGTTAAGCTTTTTTCTAATGTTTTGCAAACAGTGCCGGGGCTAAAGAGTTGGAGGCGCTCTCAAATAAAACTGTGAGGCCCCGATAAAGGGGTCTGGGGCGGAGCCCTCAGCGGGGTCCAGGGGCAGACAAGGAGTAATTAATGGGTCAGTTAGCCGAAGCCCCCTGAAGTTTCGCCCCCTGGAGCTGAATCACTTTTGGTTTTTGGACGTTTAATGTAAACTTGCCCACTTTCCAAAAATTGAAAACGCCAAAAAATAGATAGAATTTCTGTTGTCTTTGCAAAAAATTGAAAAAAATGAAGTTTAATAGGCCGCAATACGTCACAGATTACTGTATATTAATGAAAAGTAATAGAATTGTCTATTTTAAATAAACTTTCCACGTTTACATATTTTATATTTTGAATATATTTTTTAAAAACTAAAAATATTTTTCATACATGGTGTGAGGCCTTCGAGCATGCGTGAGGCTACCCTCCGGCTGGGAGGGGGAGTACGGGGGCCCCTTCGCCGGTTTTACAAAATTAGCAAAATAAATAAACGAATAATGTTTCTTCATAAATTTCGTTTTAAAAATCAGTCAATCGTCGAGCGTTTCCGATTTAGTCGGTCTATATCAGGACATTTTTAAAACGGAGCATCACTAATCATCATCATGATCAGCAGGGGCAGCAGCAGCAGCAGCCGTGTATCCAAACACATTGTGTCTATCGGCATTACTGACCAAACCACACAGCGAAGACATTTGTATCCACATCTCAGTCGTATCGGTCGTTCCTTTGAACTCATCACGTACCACTAATGGTCTCCATTCTGCCAACTAATAGCACGAAATTGCCTCAATCGTGACCGGGCCGTCCTAGCAGCCATTTCCGTTCCTCTGCCTTTATTATGTCATACGTCGCGCGTCGGAGGAAGAAATAAAATCTTTTCCCGGGCTATTTCTTTCGTTCAGCTAAAAGGTACATTATTGGCCAGTAAGTAAGTACAAGCAGGCCTACCGTAGATTTACGTTAGCTTTAAAAACGTCTTTCAGCAGTCTAGCAAAAAGCACTGACATTAATTTCGTTAATTTATTTAAATTTTTACTTATTGTTTTATAGATGCACAGAAGTTCATTCGGCCGTTCCATAGGCCGCATTACGCTTTCCTGTTTTCGTTTGCCAGTCTGTCTAGCTGTCCTGCGCGGGCTTTTAACTCAAAAATAAAAACGCAGAAAACCAAAAATAGTTAGTAAGTAAATAAAGTAAGTAAAACGTAAATTTTTATTGCGCATCAACGCCAAAAAGCCTCTAATGTGCTGAAAAAAGCTTCTAATCAGGGTAAGTGTTTCGAAGTGCAGCAGTAAAACATTGTGAAACAATTTTCATTTCAAAACGTCAGAGATCAATGTCACCGAAAGTCAAAAACCTCCAAAAAAAATATCTCTCATACACGTGCACATACAGCTGATGGATCACGCGCTGGCCGACGGCCCGGCTTAGGCCCACTGCACACTACGCTTAACTGTTAATAGGCCTAGTTCGGTATCAGTGCCTACGACCCTCCGAAACTATATGCAGACGGCCGCATGCGTAAAAAAAATTTGTGCTTGTAAAAAATTATAAAAAAACGCTGAAGAACTTTTTTTTAAATCGCCAAAACGCGTTGTATAAAAAGCAAAAAGCATTTTAAAGCAATTATAAACGTTTACTACAATATTAATTACAAAGTCGTGCACAAACAACCAATAAGCATATGCGCAACTTAGCCGGTCACATCATATATGGTAAACGTTTAAAAGAAGTAAAATAATTAAACGAAAAATAACCATCGCGAACAGATACCTGTAACTCTAGTAGCATTTTCAGTGAAACCGTGAAGTAGCGATACTTACTCCCAGTTGGTTTCTGGCGGCTGCAGATCTCCAATGGTTGTCAGTGTCAGAGTGGACCAATACAGCGATCGGAGATACTTCTGCAGACCGGACGAATAGTTACCCACTGGTCGCCGGTTAGAGTTAGGGTTAGGGTTAGAACTGAAGTTAGACCTGACACCAGCATAGTTGCCCACGGGTCGCGGGTAGCCCCACTGACTGCAAAAGCCCTCGGCCGACGAGATGAGAAAGTAAAATGCGGCAAACCAGTGCGAACCGAGGAACAAAATGTGCGTCAGATTCGCTACGCGCCACATGTTGGGAAAGACCGTTCTCGTCTCGACCATATAGACGAACCGGACCAGTCGGTAGGACTTGAGAAATCGCGGAAAGCGAATAATTAATTACTCAATAAAGCTCATAGCCATAACCGTACGGTGTGGCGAAAAGATTCGAAAATTGGTAACAAACGACGACTGTGCAAGACAAAGATCCACCACGAACAGAGGTATACTTTAGATTTTGATGACGTTAACGAATTTTGCGTTGGAAAAGTCAAGTTGAAATAGATCATGAACAGAACACATAATTACTTAATAAAGCTCACAGCGACAAACACTGCGGAGACTACGACAATCACTTTACATTTTCTTTGCTGTTAACTTCTTAAGACATCAAAACAAAATAAGCTAGACTAGGGCAGACTAAATCGAAATAACTTAATAAAGCTCATGACTATAGTTCAAACCGAAAATCTATAAGTACAGAAGACAACATTACAATAAGAGCAGAATAACTTGATAAAACTCAGGACTGGCTTAAGTTTGTTTCGTTTATAGGCAGGCAAGGACTTGAGGAATCGTGGAAAGCGAATCAGCGGGTGCGTACCGATGTATCTCTGCAGAACGTAGTCGAGCGGCGTCAGCGACAGAATGTCCAGGACGAAGTTACGCGATCTCACATAGTGCAACGCTAGCTTAGACGAGTCATAAACGACCAGACCTCTTTCTAAGTACCCTGTACGAAACTGCACCGCGATGTCTGCCACGTACACTACGTCACACATTACGTCATTGCGTCATCAGCTCCATATGACGTCACACATAACGTCAATCAACTAACTAATCAGAGTTGCTCCGACAGCTGAGCTATACTTCAAGATTAATAAGCCTATAGTATACAAGTAAGACAAAATATAGCTTTAGAAGGCAATGTCCGGGTATGATTTTCTGAACAAATGTAAAATGTAGATAGTGTGACGATCCTATACTATATAATTTAATCTGTGTCAGCACTGTTAGCTTCAAAATGACGTCACACATGACATGGTTTATGGCGCGTAGCATCTGTAACGTGTGCACAACGCTGTCTTGAGCTATCGACATATGCCGTAGAGACGTAAGAAGTCAAAAAAATTCACGGCGATAACATGCTTTTCATTCGGTATCAATGTCAGAACAGTATGCAACAATATGATATAAGCATTGTTTATAAATAATTAAGATAGAAGCTTTAAATGACGTCACACATGACGTCAGCGATGAACCAGCCAGTGTCGGACCAGCTCTGAAACTCTGGGAAAGCTTCGCGCGCGATACACGTCCACAGGTTGCAGTCTATTTTATTCTTTTTTACAGCTACAACTGTCATGAATTTAGCTTCGCGAGTCAGTAAGTCAGATCTTCTGTTTCTCGTATGGCAATCAGGTTCACAGGTTGTACAGTACGGAGAGTGCGGTGACCGTGAGCCAATAGAACATGGCGCTTTCGTCGGGATTGACAACCAGACAACGGTTCAACTTCCGCCATCCTGGACTTCGCACCACGACGAATTTGGAGCCTTCTGCTACCTCTGGGTCAACGCCGCAGGTCGGGTCGCCGGGGCTCGGGAAGTCATTACCGGTGGACGGTGAGGTTTCGACCGCCAACCTATCCGCCACGTCGACCTGGACGTAAAATGCCCAGTACAGAATGATTAAGCATAGCTAAGGTAAATTAACTCAGTAAAGATCAGAGATCACATTAAGATAAAAACACAATCCGATAATAAGCATTAGATGTTAAAAGCCACGTTAAAAAGTTACCCCCAAAAAGCAAAATGGCAAGTAAAAAACAGAAATCACGCAAAAGTAGAAATGACGGAGATGATGCTAAGATAAATAGGATAGAGCAAAGATCGGAGGTTACGTTAAACGCTCGCGTAGTACAGTAGCCTAAAAATCATAAGTCACGTTAAAGCGTCGTCGACCTGGACGTAGGGCGATCCGCTCTGTCGCGTCGAGAACTTTTTGATGAACGAATCTTTACGATGTTGATGACGAGTACTGTTGATAGACGAGCTGGCCAATGTCTGACTGACCCAGTCATTGGAGAATTTACCTTTAGCGAGTGAGTCAATACTGTAAGTATTAGGTAGACGAGCTGGCGGCGTTTGCGACCTGAATCGTACCTCGTAGCTTTGACCAGCGTGACCTCTGATCCATGCCGTGTGACCTTTGACCTTCGGCTTTTTATGCAACCTCAGATCTCTAAATTGTAAATAATATCGGCTTTACTTTCAGCCCACGAATTAAACTTTTGCCGTGACCTTTGACTTTTGGTGAAGGTTTTTAATGCTTGAGCGACCTCTGACTGGCGAAGTGACCGCTAGCCCATGATGACCTATGATCTCATAGCGATTTATGACCTCTGACCCATGATGCCGGTGCTGATAGCGGCACTGCAGTTGTCTTTGCCCGGTGAAGAAGAATGTGGCGGTGCGTTATCTTTGAGTGAGTCGCTCTGATTGTCAGTTTGCATCTTGTCTCGTTTCTCTTGACTACTCATGTCACTGTATGACACTGTCATCACACAAAAGTACAGTGAGTAAAAAAGTTAAAGTAAACAAGTGAACTAGTAAGCAAAACGTGAATTTATATATCGCATAACGTTAAAATTAACTTCTAATGCGTTAGATTCGGCCACCGGCTGACATAGCGCACTATAAATATCGCATTAACTTACTTATTTACTTACTAAATGTAAACTAAGTGACAAAGATTACAACGAACGATCTATAAACACAGAATTGATAAAAAAAATTATGCCAGTAATTTATTAAAATCACCGATGCGACGAACAGTGGAACAACATTGAATTAATTTTGCTCCCACTACTGTTCAAGAGCTTATAGAAAAGCTACTACACAGTGGCGTCATTTCAGTAAATGTTGGAAGACGGGTCTCAGTTTACGTAGCGTATTGTTCTTGCAGCAATAATACCGTTTCAAACGTACGATTTACAAGAAAAAAATTAAAATCATGAATCATTGGGGGTCCGTAGACGCCTCCCCAACCTCCTCCCCTAAATAACGTCCGTGCTACCAGAGCAGTGTCACGAAGTAAAACATGTCTAAAACATCCTCGAAACTGTTTTCGCGTTGCAACATAAACAATAAATTTGAGCTAAGGCTCACGAGACGCGCGAAAGCCTATAGCAGTTTTTGTTCAGTAGTTTAGCTAAAAATTGACGTTTTCACGCTAAGTTAATATACAATTACCTGGATCGCATAACGGTAGTTGCGTGGTGCCACCTGGTGAATGATATAGACTTGTGTCGCAGCCCGAAATAGCCAAAAAATTTATAAAAACCTATATTTTGGCGTTTAAGGTCATCCAAGGTCATTGAATTCAGTGGCAATCGAAAGCCAGTGTACGACTTCCTATTAGTGATTACTGATTAATAGTAACCTGGGCCCTATCTCGCACCGTTACTGAGATACAGCGACTTATTGGATAAATATCGCAAATTTTCCCCACCCTCTCTCAATTAGCGCCCTCGTTTGGGGTGACCCCGTTTGAATTTATGGAACAAGTTTTACGGTTCCTGAAACTAGAGTTCTCTAGGCAGCCGACGATGAAGATTTAGTGATCCTATCTTGCACCGTTTTTTGACTGATCCACCCGACTGACGGACAGACGGACGGACGGACAGACAGACAGAATTGCGACGGCTAAGTCGCGCTGAAAGCAGTAGCTGCTTTCGCGGGTAAAAATGCAAATGTCTACATCATTAACGACGGTGGGCCTCAAACAGCAGTGGGTTGCTAACAAAAACTGCAAAATTTAGTAATTTCGGTTGCCATATCATCGGAACTTATAAAGATAAGGCTAATGTTACTACACAGCGACACAAAGTAGTACTTTTCGGAATTCCCACGTCGTTATGTCATTTCGAATATAATGTAGCCAATCCCAATGTATTTCGACGTCATCCGTAGCCTGCAATATTAATGTACGCTGTCCCACGCACTTGCCGTATATGCTCGGTGTAATTAGAGTACCGAAATATGCTAATCTGACGACAAGTACATTAGTCAACGTCACATCAGATTTTTATCATTATCTGGGAGTGACTGCTTAACTCGTGCCGCATTCAACCCATTTCGCCTCCCATACACGTTTCTTGTTTTCAGAGAGACTAATACCCCGTTTACACGATCGAGCAAACATCGAGCAAACATCAAGCAGGCCTGATAAAACCCCGCCCCCTGGCTCAAATGTAAGCCTAGGCCTAGGCTTAGCCCACAGCTGATCACATTCACGTGTTATATAGGCTTTCCAGTTGCAACCCGCCCGCCCTCCTAATTAGCATGCTAATTACCATAGCTCGTCGCATGCTAGCAAACATCGAGCAGACGTCGAGCAGACGTGGAGCAATTAGCACGTGTATTTTGAATACACTTGCTCGACCTTTGCTCGATGTTTGCTCGATCGTGTAAACGGGGTATAAAGCCACTGCTCAGGGCTCAAGCTATGCCTTCCGGTCTTCGCACATCGGACCTCGATTCGGTCAGAAGCAGACAAAAAGTTGTTGTTTAAAAATAACAAATTATTTACATTTATGTTGATAAAAATAGTAAAGCATGTGACTTTTGTAACTTCGGGTTTTGACAATACCCACTGCTTTAATTAAGGTATCCGATACTCCGAAAGACATAGGCCTACCTATTTATTTGAAAGATTTCGTAGTATTTTTTCGCTGTGGAGATGATAATTTTTTTTTCGTTGACACAATTTATAATAAAAATATGTTTACAAAAGTAATGAAAAATGAAGGGATATTATAAATTCTCAGCCGTTCTGATTATATTAAGCTGCTGCACAAAATGTGGCTCAGTTATATCCCGTTTACACGATGAAGCAAACATCAAGCAATTAGAGCACACGTCGTGCACATGCATTTTAAATACATTTGCTTGATGGTTGCTTGATGTTTGCTTCATCGTGTAAACGGGGTATTAACGTTTATCTTTAACGGGCTGAGTGAGTTGTATATGTGCAAATTGGTTGTCTAAAACCATGTCCTGCTGCTGCGACACGGTCAAAAGACTACTTCGCTGCCGCGTAACACTATTAGCCAAGAAAAGACGCTTATCTATAAGCCGATCTCACCTTAACGCATTCTGCTGAAGCCTGGATGAATCAGGAGCTTCCTTCCCAATTTCCTAACTCACCGTTTTCTCGCGAAAATCGAAACGTCACATGCAATATGACGATATCGCTGTACATGTATATTGATTTGCGATATACATGACTACTCTAGATCGGCGTTCCTGACTTCGCGTCTCCCTGTATCTTAAAATGATTGCCGAGTTTACGCAAACGAAAAGTTGTCTTCGTTATTTTCGGGGTCACGCCCTCATCTGTCCCCGTGGAATAATGTTTATTACTGCGTATATTTACTGTCTATCAAATGCTGCATGGCTGGCTAGAGGTTCTGTATATAGCGCAATCCTATTGTATTTCTACAGATTCTGCACACAGATGACATTTTAACATAGCTTCATGTCGTCGGCTAAAGCAATCATCATAAAGTTGGCTTCAACTGTCGATATTGCGACAAACTCTGTTCTGTATATTATAATCTCAGAAGTTTAATGCTCATTGTTTAAGTCTTTAAAAAGTTTTCATTGGCAACTTTTCTTTAGTTTTAATTTATCAAAATAACTGTACGATAAAAATAGACTTTGATTTTTTTTTGTTTTCAACTCCACAGAAATTTAACGGTTCGTTCAAAATCTAAGGAATTATATGTCGAAAGTCAAGTGTGCGTACATGCTAATGGAAAAATGTCGCTGTAAATGCATGTTTTGAAGAAAATAAACAGAAAGTCTAAGAGAATGGCGTAACTGTGTCAGATGATGTTGCTTTTTAACATGGCTGTCGGAATATCAGCAAACAAGACACGAATTGGTCGAAAGTCTATTTTCCGCTGTCCGGTTTGGCGGAAGCAGACAGAGACAGACATATGTTTTTGTGAGGTAAATTGAATTTCCTGAACAATGACAGCTGTTGACAGCAGACACAGTACGTGTTCGGCTTACCAGCATAACGACATCTTCAGTGCTTGGCTTTGCGAACTAAAATGATATCAAAGTGGCAACTTGAGGCACGCGTGCTGTGCACATTCTGCGCCATCTGATGCAACACATTACCTGTAAAATTTCGGTGAAATCCAACGTATTCTAAGCGATCTGCCAGCTGTGGTATACTGCGTCGTTTCTCCCGAAATCCTCCGTGCGTTTATGCGAAGGTAAAATGTGGAGAAACAGCCGCAATGCTTTTTTTTCTAAATGAACCTCCCATCAAGAATTATTGCGTCGCTCGCAACTCGAAAGAACGACGAGTTTCCAATGTGTAAGTATGATAAAACAGTATACAAAACGGAACGTTTGCATGTCTTTCGCCAGACTATAGTGTTATAGTTTTATAACACACGTTTCAAAGCGCCAAACGTTTTTCTGCAAATTTTTCGGGCGTCGTTGCACGCAAAAACACACAAAGATGCAATATACTTAAATAATCACAGTATCCGTAAAAACTAAAAAGTTTAATCGCCGTGCGGTTTTTCTACAGCGTTTGCGATCCCCGAAATGTTACACGGTTGTGTCAACGTACTTATGTTTTCGACAGAGTGACTTCTCGCGTCAAGTAGATTATGTACGTGACCACATGCTTGGGTGACCTTTACAGACGCCGCCGCTAGGTTGCACATCTTGTATATGTAGGCCTGAACTACGCTCCGAAGTCTGGAGATGTAAAAAAACCGACATATTAAAATGCCGCAGTATCATCAGTGACGATTAAACGTTTTATATGTGCCTATATTGCACTTTTTAATGTTTTTATTAATTGACCCAAATACTTTCAAAAATTTAATAGGCCTACCGGCTAATGAATTCTATCTTCGATTTGTGTTGATGATGCTAAAAACATTTGCAAGCACGCACGTTTTAAAATATTTTTATTTACAATGCACTAACGGTCAAATTTGTGGCTGATCGCAATATGAAAACTTTTGAAATTTTCTCAGCGTTGGCTATCGTATTGTGGAGTTTATTTTATCATTGTGTTTTACTTCTATTTTTGCAGTTAATTGTGTAGGCTTATGCTAGACCTATAAAGCTTACGTGAAGATTATGCTTAATACTCCGTTTACACGATCAAGCTGGCTCGACGAGCTGGCTATATGTTAACTGGACGAGCCAGCTCGATGTTTGCTCGACGTTTGCTTGATGTCTGCTCAATGTTTGCTATGCTTTATGCATGCTTCATATTTGCTCGATGTTTGCTCAATCGTGTGTACGGGGTATAAGCGTCAATCGTTCTGCCTTTAGCGTAATACTAATAAACAACGACCATACCGTATCGTAGAGCACTTTTTTAACACCGATACCAAATAGTGGCATGATACTGCCGTGAACTTTGTAACTCTGCGACTCTCCACGCCATACATCGATTGCTCAAGACAGCGCCACCTACACGTTAAAGATGCTATGCGCCACCGACTTCCTCGTCTGAGGTTCTGATGGGCGTTTTTGCCTCATATGGACAAAAACCTCATCCGAAGACATGGGAAAGAATGAGCATGCACATTGCATGTTCCGGCCGATTTCCCCCGAGAAGATTTTTAAACCTCGAAAGGCTCGGCGACGTCGGACAACATTTCGGACGAAGAAATCGGTGCGTGTAGCCACGGCATTAAAGATGCTACGAGCCATAGACCACCAGCCTGTCTTGGCCCCTTAGTCGTCGGTCGCCACCACGACGTAACTGCTTGTTAAGCGGCCTCGCAACCGCTACAGATGGACAGACGGACGAACGGACAGACGAGGTTACGTGTTTGTAATGCGGCGCGTCGACAGAGGGCGTGGAACTAGTCGCGATCAATAATGGGTCACTTGCACGGATTATTGGTCGGCCGGACTCTGATCTCTGTCGCTAATTTTAGCACATGCGTTAGTTTGCAGACGAATCAATCCAAGTTTTAATCGTCGTTTACAGAACCGCTTTCGTTAAGGCCCGATCTCCATTTTGTTGCTTCGATTTGTTACAGATTTTTGTACAAAATGCTGCAGGTTCTAATACTCCAAGGCAAATCGAAAGTATGCCAAAAAATCCACAATAATTATTATATTAAGCCCGACGCTTCCGGACGATTTCGCGAAAATATTCCCTGACCGAAACAAAAAAAGTCGACGAAATACCCCGATTACACGAGGAAGCATACACGAAGCAAACGTATTCAAAATACACGCGAACGATGTGTGTTGTAATTTCGCTTCATGTTTGCTTCATCGTGTACAGCGTCGTCGCTGACGCGAAGAGAAAGCTCCATTAGGCAGCATCAGCAGCTGATAAGATAACAAAGACTTACAGCATCGTTCTGACGCCGAAACTCGGACCCAAAGTTGCCATTTCCGCGAAATTGTGTTGCTCGGACTTACTGCATCACTGGACCGGAAAAACAGGGGCATACCGGGAAATCGTACGAGAGGGTACGTATCTCCAACGGTAAACTACACGGTGTTTCATAAAAGGCGCCTTTTTCTTTCTTCCATAATTCAGCCAAACGATGATCAATCTGCACAAAATTTTTAACAGCTATAGCTGAAAAAATACTAATTTAAAATATTTGGACAAAATGTCGCTGTTAGTTAAATATTCTTTGCTAGTCGTGATTTAATGGTGACGTCATAATGTGCCGTAAATACAAACTTGCTTGTCGCAACCGATGCTGTCAGTTGCTGAATAGCTACCCTGCTTTGATGGTAAACTTCATCTGGTTCACTAGTGACAAACTGTTGAAGTTTTACCATTGCAGCCACAAAAAAACGCCCAAAACGATCACTTTCACACACTTGTGAAGAAAGCTTGACTTTTACATCTTCCAGCAAGACAGTGCACCAGCACACACCGCTTGCCAACGCCAACGGTTCTGCGACATATTTTTCGCTATGGGTGTGTTGTTACTTACGACCAACGCGGGAAAACGCGATAATTTTGTGCGACCGACCGACTTTACGTTGTCAATGCTGCCGTTAACTACAGCTTTCTACGTATTCACGCCTACACTGACGTTGATTTAACACTTGCGACAGGACTTCAAAGAAAGCTTCCATATACTGCGGATCTTGTTCCGCTGATGGACTTCGATTCGTTAGAATTTCGGGATTTGCGGATCCGTCGCGGATTGTACTGGATGAGAAAGAAGATGTCGCAAGGATCGGAAATGCCGCGTTTGTTTTATTTAATTTCACAAACATGTCAAGAAATTTCAAAATCACAGCGAACCTCGAAACTCTCTGGCACTGTATTAAGGTACAATATTTGTTTGTTACGCCCGCTTTATATTTAAAAAAACGGGTAAGTCTTTAAACATATTTGGATAAAATTATGTGCAAGGGTAGGTATGTTTTGCAGAAATGTCTTTTGCTAAAATACTGTACGTGCAAGCCATGAGCGAAAATTTGTTTCGCCTACGGCGCTTCAAAAATGAGTATTTTTGTTGCGGTAGTATCAGCGTTATTATTACTAATAGGCTAGTTGTAAGCTTAGTACAGAAATAATGGTGGTAGGATATACGCGGCAAACTAACCTGTTTTGTTGCTGAATCCAAAGAGATCAGTTATCATTCAGCGCTCGTAACAGTACAATTACTTCGTGGCGTCAACGATGCAGCGCTGGTAGAGAGAGATGAGCGATTAACCCGTTAGTTATCAGCCTATATAATACACAGAATGAATGGATCATCACGCTGTGGCCCGTGCGTCGTCTGCGTAGGCTACATATGAATGGATGCAGGGAAGCGTGTTGTCCACATCACTGCAGGCTGCCGCATCCCTCAGCTGCTGATGTTGTCAGTTACGTTGCAGTTCACGATATCCACTCCCGAGATTTAGTTTATGCTATTTACACCGGGGTCCGGAAAAAAAGTCTAAGGTATTTTCAACATATCTTTGACAAACCGTAATCTATTTTCATAATTTTTGGCACGAATATTCACTAGATATTCACTTTATTAAACTGCTGTGATATCTTCTTCTTATATTGCTATGGCACTACGTAGAGCTGACGTAATTATGACGTCATCGAAAATGCCGTTTTTATTGTATCCGTGGTGAAAAAGCTAACAGTATTTCGGTTAATAATTTTAACAAATTTAAACATATGTTTATATATTTGTAGGCAACATTAAAAAGCAACGTGCAACTATATATAGCAGTGTATTAATAGTCCACTTCGCCCGAATACTGGTGCCATTTTACCGTGTAAAATAAAACACTCTTCGCATTTTTACTTTACTCCACACCAAAATAAACAGAAATGCTGAAAAAATAGACTTTTTGCCTGTAGCTGACTTAGTTGTCAGCAACAGTAACAAAACTTGCTATTACCCAACTTTTGAGTCAACAGCTTTATTACAAATGTAGGCTACACTTCCGCGATGCTAATGCATGCTGCAGAAATGACCCTGCTCGCTGATAACGGCTGCTGCACAACGACGGTCCCGTACTGCACGCGATAGTCACACGTTAACATGGCGAAAAGCAAGACTACGTTAAAAATTTTGATAAGAAGTAATTTATTTCTACGTCAAAAGTTTCTGAAGTTTTTTTTACTGCAATTTTCTTTAATCGGTTTTCACGTTTTCATATTGCAGACTCATTCAGACGTTATCTTTCAGCAAAAATGGCATTTTCGATGACGTCACGCATCGCATTACTGTCGTTGCTTATAATTTAAAAACCCGCAACAAAACTTTTTGAGGCCTCGTGCTACGCAAGGTCTCTGATAGTTTATATTTTAGTAAGATTATGGCTCAACGCTAGTTTACCACATTAACATTCCACACAGTAGTGATTAGCATGAAAACTTTAGTGATCATTTTGCTGCAAATATCTGATGACATGCTGTGTCTGCGATAAAAAAATTGACACGAAAGCCCACCTGTCGCTAGGAAAGACGCGCCTATACTGTTTCTGTTGCTGTACTGACCGTTGAAGTCACCCAAGAGCGATGTTTTTTAAATATCACCTGAAAGGGCTTATGCGATTTTCTATTAGTAAATCATAGCAATTTTAGCCTTATCTCTCACCGTTTCGCCACAGTAGCGAGTTCTAACCTTCAAGGTCATTCAAAGTCAATGATTATCATGTCATTTGAAAGCCAATATGGGACTTCTTATTAGTGATCAACAGCAACCTAGGTCCAATGTCCCACCGTTTAGCTGCAATACATCCGTGACGAACAGAAAGACAACAGACAGACGCCAACTGTGCCATAACCGCCTACAGCATAGCTGTCGCGAGTCAAAAAATAATTAAAATCGCGTTAAAATATGGTCAAGAATTCAGTGCCTTGTATTTTTACTCACGGTGTATCGGTATGAAACTACCAGAGGCTGTCAGGACCTGCATGTTGATTGATGGCCACGCGCTGATCCAGACACGCGTGGAGATCACTTGAAATGTGCGTCAGGCATTTGGATTTGGAACATATGGTGACGTTTTGATGAGCGTCGTGACACAATACTTTAGTGAAGATACAACCAGAGTTGGCATTGCATTTGACGGTTACAGTGCAGATGACCCAATCTAGCGATCAAAGCGAATGGGCAAAAAACTGATTTGCAAAACCATCGATGGTCATGAGGTCCCATTTCTCAGATTTGCAAGTTTCCCGGCAAAGACAATCGTACAGAAAAGCCGAGATCTTCTGAAAGGATTGGAACTGGTGACACGCCTGTGACGCAGCAGAATGTTGTAATGCCGCTAGACAAAAGACTCAGAAAAAACATAGTCATTAATCCGTTTGATGTGGCATTGCTGATATGTAAGAAAAAATATAAGACCTAAGCATAACAGACTTCCAGTTCAGATGAGCGCAAAAATGACTGTGGTTACATACAGTGACATTTGATGTACATGACTGGCAAGCCTTGCTCAAGGCCAAGTACTATCCACGGGTAGCCGCAGTATGATGCAAACAAAAAACTTGTGATTTTGACCTTTAAGTAGGCTCTATGACCTTCAAATTTAATAGCTTTTCAAAGATTTTCAAAGTAGATGTTCGTGCAAAATTCAATCTAGCTATATGCAGTGATTTATGAGTTATCGTGTTAACGATCAACTTTTTGCAATAGCTCGGAATAATGAAAGATCTGAAAATCTGGTCCTGTGACCTTCACCTTCGAATTATGACCTTAAAATTTAAAAATTTTCTAAAAGTTATCTGTAGATGCATGCTCACGGAAATGTTCCTTAAGCTAAGTGCAGCGGTTCGGAAATTATCGTGCTTACAGTGAAACAATAAAACAAGGTCATCCACGACGCTAAATGCAACACTGTCATCGCTACCGTGGACAGTAATAACACACGTGCCTTTTATGTTATTTTTCGCACATTTTTGTCACTGTCTATATGCATCTCAAACAGGAACCGCTGGCAGCATATAGCTAGCAAAAATGCTTGGACGTTGTAAAAGATATACGAAATTTTTGCTTCGTTTTCGATTTTAGCCAATTTTTCATCTTATTGACCTTAAAAATGACCTTAAAATGTGGAACCGTCAGTAGGCATCCACCCTTGTCTTTTTTCCACCCTACAGCGAGTTAATCTGGCATGGATGCCAGCTATTAACACGCGATGCCGCAAAAAATGTAAAATTGCATTTTGGCTGGTCCACTATAATAATTATGTATGTTCATTTTTTCCAGATTTCCTCGGACAAGGTTTTTCTGCCTGTCAGCCAATAAACGCCCATCAGAACCTCGGACGAGAAAATCGATGCGTGTAGCTACGGCATAAGGCAACATTTTAGGAGACAATTTTGCAGCTGTGTCTTCAGTAAACATTTATTTTTCGGTTCAGATGTTGGTTTTCGCGGCCGGTGTCTGACAGGATGGCAGCAGTCAGTTGGATAAGCTTCTGCTGCAGGTAGCTCGTTTGTAGCTCGATGCGGTGACGTCACCAGCTGATCGATTGAGTGAAAACTCGTTTGTCAAGAAAGTAGACGACGTCGAATACGTGTCTCGCTGACCTATACGCTACCCGGCGGCTGCCGTAGTTAAGCATTCCGCGACCGTTTCACCAACCTCTCTAGCTCCTACGCGTCTGGCTGTCCATCTATCCGCCTGCCTGCCCGTTTCTTTCGTTCTTTCTCTAGCGAATAGGCCTACTATCTGTTTTCCCAGTAACTGTTTCAATGTGTATCGGTATTACTGCAAAAGCACCGCTTTAGTCGGCGCTTAGCCTACTCTCTTAAATTCATCCAGATGAAGATATTAGCCAATGCGAACAGTGGCGTCATTTCAGTAAATCATTAGGGAGTCTCAGTAATCCGTTTTTTTTGGGGGGGGGAGAAGGGTCTCAGTCTACATAGCGTATTGTTTTTGCAGCAGTAAGACTGTTTTAACGATATGATTTACAGGGAAAGAATTGAAATTTCAAATCCTTGGAGGTCCGTTGACCCCTCCACCCCCTCCCTAAATGACGCCCCTGCTTACGAATCCTTTCATTCATTCCTCAATCGCATCGATATTACGATTAATGATTAGTTTACAACTAAACTCAACGGAACTGAACTGATATGGTTTAGTAGGCCTAATGCATTACAGTAGACACCGCCTACCGGCGTCGGTGACCATGTGATTAGGCGAACGTATACGTGTCAGCCGATGACGCAATGGGCTCGCCATATGACGTATGTTAAAAACATTAATTTGCAAATAAGAAACGTTTTTTTCACTTTTATAAAAACATGTAAAAACATACATAAAAACAATTAACTACATTTAGCAAAATAACATGTTGAAACAAAAACCTACCATTTGTGAAGACTAAAGGCCAAAATGTTATTATGTAACCGTGATTATGGTACAGATCGAAAACAGGGCTAAACGCAATTTGTCGATAAGAAATGCATCATATTTGTAATTTTGTATGTTTATTTTTAATAAAAATAAGAACATGACATTAAAATAGGACAAAAACATTGTAAAATCAAAAAAAACTTCAAAAACATGTATTTTAAACTGTTATAAAAACAATAAAAACTGTTATTTTTACATCTATGGGGCTAGCCTATTGTTCAGTTCGTCAAAAAGCCATGTTCAGTTCAGTTCAGTTCAGTTACGTCGCTCCGTACGTTTTCTAACAAAATAAATTTTCCAGGAACCATAAAACAAAAAATCTTTTTGCCACGTCTAGGCCTATTTGATAAATACAGGGTGGACCATAAAAACGTGACACTTTACTTTTGTCCATATCTTTGCCAGTTATTGACTGATTTTTTAAATTTTTTCACTGGTGCACTCTGCTGACATTTTGCAATAATGTGATTATTATATATCCTACCACACCATAAATGTGTCTCTACACTACCTTGTGAAATATCAATGAAATATGCATACATAACAATAATAACAAACACACATTTTGGTAAAATTGAAAAAAAAACATTTCAAACCAACATTGCAGTGAATGGTCTGTATGAGACTAGACTGTGTGGGTATAACACAGTTTAGTGTCATACGAATCATTCATCGCCATGTTGGTCTGAAGCATTTTTTTCATTTACCTAAATGTTTGTTTTTATCGTTGATATCTTCCTACATTTACATTTCACAAGGTAGTGTAGAGACGCATTTACGGTGTGGTGGGACATATAATGATCGTATTATTGCAAATTGTCCGCAGAGTGTGCCAGTGAAAAAAATTTTAAAATCGGTCAATAATTCGTGAAGATATGGACAAAAGTAAAGTGCCACGTTTTTTACGGCCCACGGTGTATGTGCAAGATCTGACGTTTGCCTAAACCTATACGTATCATGAGTGACGATTAATTTACGTCAAGTAAACACTTATCTAATGCAGGGCTGGGAAAAGCTTTGAAAAATCTGGATTTTTAGCTTTCTAAAAACCGAAACAACCACAAAAGTCTGAATGTTGGGTCTTTTTTGATGCACATTTCGTATTGCAAATCATATATTCAATGTCATAAATCATGATGATTGAGTTTTGCTAAAACTATTAGAAAACGATGTGAAAAAGAAAATGATGTATAAAATGTTTTTCTCAGTCGTATTTTTATCTTGACACTAAACGCTTAAGAAAACTACAAAAACAGCTAAAAATTATAAACTTTTCCCAAAAAATAGTTCCTTTCCAGCCCTGATCTTATGCTATACGCTGTAGGTCTAAAACGTAGGCCTACTGTCAAACGTTGACATTTATGACAGTCGGTGCGGTGACGGATATTGTAAATCGGTAACTTAAGACCGAAAGTGACTTTGTTGGAACGTCTTCTTTAGTAAATCGTTTCAATAAAAACGAGTTTTCTTCGACCATTTTTTCTACAGACAAGACACACAAACATCCGGCTTTTGCTGAAGTTTTAAACCAGCTAATATGTTTACAGAAGTCACAGTGAAGGCATTCTAGAGAGATCAGACGTACTGATCTCTCAAAGTAAACTCTTGTGAACAGACAGAGCAGAAATTTACAGGCTGAGGCTTCCTGTTTGTACGACTAGCATCGCCAAACAATGAGAATTTATTTCGCTTAACACTTTCCGCGGTTCTGACAACACAGAAAACCAAAAAGCCCAGCCCTCGATAAGACAGCCGACCGTACTGGTTGTCAGTGGCCTTCAAGGTCATCCAAGGTCAATGATTTATATCTCATCTGAAAGCCTATTAGCGTTCAATAGCAACCTACCTAGGTCCTATCTCGCACCATTTAGCCACAATGCATCCGTGACAGGGACGGATGGACGAGCGACAGACGGACAGACGACAACCACGACAAAAGCTCGGCCGTCACTTAAGTACGGTCGGCTAATAACAGGCTCTATCAATTCACCAAAACACAATCTTATTTGTCAGCAGCGTGGTGGACTAAAAACCGGGCAGAAAGTGGCATTTTTCAGAAAAACACTCCATATTTCCGACAAAATTCCGAGAGACAACTGCAAATAGTGCTGCTTAAAATTTTATTTTTGTCCTTAAATTTTCCCATAGTAAAATTTTTAGCCCCTAATTCTGCATTTTCGAAAGAAACATTTTCGGACAATTTTTTCCAACAGCCTAAAATTTAGGGTGGGGTATTTGCTCCTCCCCTTCTGCCCTGACGCCACTGTTATTTGTCGACAACTCAACTGTTGTAATTTGATGAATCAACATAGCTTATTAGTGTCTGTGTCAAAACTGTCAACTAACGCATGCACGCATAGAGAACGAACAAAAAACTGTTTACAATAATTTTAGTGAACTTCTGCAACATGATTATCAGCATAGATGGGAAAACTCACACGGCACTGCCGCCAACATTAAAGGACAGCACAGCAATGCAAGAAAAAACAATATGCTAATAATAAATCATATTTCATGATTATATAAATAGACAGCACATTGTTTCGCATGATCACCGCATCACAGTGTAGGAAAAAACGAGCTACAAGGATAACTGACAAGCTTCAAAATAACTAATTACATGCATAACAGCACTATACACTTTGCATTGGCAAAGTCAAAAAATTTCAATAAAACAGTAAATGCTACATAGACGGCAGACGGATAAATACAAAAAAGCCTAGCTAACGCAAAGGGAAACGCGCGACAGCGATGCATGTGTGAAGGCCAGGTGCGAATGAAATCTAAGCTCACAACGATGTTTCATTTAGACTCGACGGCGGATGACGCCTAGCGCCATATCCAGTGCAGGAATTTCAGTATTGGCTGAAAATCGCAAATTTATCCTACCCCCTCTCATTTAGGGCTCTCGATCGGGGTGACCCCCTTCGAAATTATGGAAAAGCTTTACCGTTCCTGAAACTAGAGTCTTCCAGGCAGCCGATGATGAGGACTTGGTGATCCTAACTTGCACCGTTTTTGACTGATCCACCCGTGTGACGGACAGACAGACAGACGGACAGATAGATAAAACTGCGATGGCTAAGACGCGCTACAGCATGTACCTGCTGTCGTGCGTAAAAACAGGTTTCCTACCGCAGTGACCGCACACAGTTACAGCATATATGGCAGTTTTGTGATGTCTCACTGGGGATTCGATCAGGAACATTTGTGGCCAAAAAATGTTTTTTTCCATGTCAAAAACATTTCTGAGAAAAATAGCTCTGCTGTCTAGCTGTAATATTATCATTATCATAAGCATCAAGTCGATCTACTTACTAACCACTATACTGCAGCAAACAAAGACGAAAAGTGCATCAAAAGCAGTAGCAAAAGGTATACTACCTGCTAGCCAATACAACGTATAGAGAAATCCTAAAGTTAGGCTCCTCTACGCCAGTGGTATCAATAGTTCTTGTAAATTCACAATGCACCGGTAAACATTCTGGCAACACTGGGAAAGCCTTCACGTTTTAGCAGTTAGCCTCAGTGCTTGAAGCGGCAAACACTTCACTGGCCATTTGGAAAGCATATCGCCACTTCTTTTGCAAGACAATAAGAAAACGAGACAATTGTGTATTAGAAGAATATCAAATCTGCAACCGACACCCCGAAAGTTTCCAAACCAGCACTCATCTTTTTCCACTTCCGGCCCTGGATAACATACGGACCTACCAACCAATTCACAACACCTATTTGTGTTTGCACGAAGTGGAAAAGCAACACTAGAAAGTGCAGAGAATACTACACAATGTACACGGCCTCTGACGTGCCACTTCTATATGGCCATCCTACAGGCAACATTATGTAATATCATTATGTAATATCAATGCAATATCAATTCAGGTGGTCCGTGGTCTACTGTTTTCAAGTTAAGGAGCCCATGTGTCATGCAAAAACCAAACAAACAGACAGACAAAGGAACAGACGAACGAGACGCGTAATGTGGCCTACAGAAAGGCTGCATATGTACACTGTTGTTCGCAAGTTCACACGATATTCATGATTAGAGATAAAGCAAAAGTCACAAACAAAATATCCTAGAATCAAAAATACACATAATTATCTTGTGACATGCAGCTTTATACACGTTTTGATTGACATGTTCATCATTTGATTAAATGATCAAATACTGCAGCAGACAATTGATCGATCTGTCTTGCAAGCATTTTGAATGTGCTCCAAATACTGTGTGACATTTTACGATAAACCTACCAAAAATTCTCCTGCACAAATCACAGCCGTGAACTCTCAAATGCTTTTTCTGATCTAGTCCTTGTTCCATTATCATTTCTAGTCTCTCGTTCCATCAATTTTCAGTTTTGACTACTGCACACTAGCCTATAGGTTTCAAACTTATTCTCAACAAAAATTTCCATTTTACTTACTTACTTGATAAGCTGGTATCCATCAATTTTTGCACAGGAATGCTGTGCATTTCTGTGCACGATATAATATTCCTGCATATTATATCATTATCTGAACCTACAGACTCATCATTATGTTATACTACGAGTAAGAGCCAGTTCTACTGTGATAATCTCGGTTAGCGTTCAACCCATATTCACAGCTAGTGGACCTCATAATCCCAGCACCGTCAGAAACATTTAGGTTGACCTGATCTGACGTGGAACCGTTTAAATCGCTGGCGTTCCTCAACACATCGGCCTTGCGGGCTCGCGGTAGGTTCCGGGTGGAAATGTTGAGATCGCGGAATGCCTGGAGTAAGAAGATTCCGGACACTATGACGAGTAGTCCACAGAGATTACCGACCACATCCTCAGCCGAAAGGCTGCTCCATTCGCGGAACAGTACGGCCGACGCAAGGATGACACATCCAGTGAATATGACGTACAACAAAGGCGTTACCACCGCCGTGTTGAACACGTCCAATGCTCGGTTCAGATAGATCATCTGTACATACATACACATGCAGATCCTAATCAACACGTTCCTTTAATAAACAAAAGACAAACCACAATATAAAAACCAGCAAAAGAGGAAAAAGACATTACTATAAAACAACGTAAACCTAACAATCAGCTGATTATCGGCTGATTACCAACTATTGGTACTCAGGCACACATGGACAGATGAGAGGATGCACGGACGCACGAACATTGTGGAAACATAATGCCTCCAGCCACTACGTTGGCGGAGGCATAAAAACAGAGCGTACCTGTACAGTGATGCATGTAGTGACAGTGACTAGAATCATCCACAGCGCTGGGTTCGTCAGCTGACTTGTGCCGGCGACCGTCTGTTTGATGCCAACGCCGAGACCTTTACATCCCATCACCGACAGGGAGCCGATGGTTCCTGTGATGGTAATGTAGACAAGGGGATTGGTGTTACCCCAGCGTCTGCTGGCGTAGAACACCAGCCAGATGGCACCCACCGCTACCAGCGCAATGTATGCTATAAATCCTGCACACAGGTATGCAGACTCGGGAAACAATTAAAGCTAAATGAAAACCAAATGTAACTACACCGTAATAAATAAGATGTAATAAATTCGTAAATTTAAATGGCCAAACTATGACTTCAACACTTTACAAGGTAGTGCAGCAACAGCGTTAACGTGAACTGGGTGAGACTATATTATCTATGTCAAGTTTCTTTGCAATGTTGCATGCCAAAAATCACTAAAATCAGCCAGTGTTCATGAAGTTATTTAAAAAATAAAAGTGACACATTTTTCAGACACGATGTAGAAAGTCAGTCATCTCAGAGCTCTGTCAAGCATAGCACTGTCACCTATTAAACACAAATACGAGGATCGTTTGATAAATAAGTTACAAAACAGTGTTATTCTGTTAATTTTCCAAATCTAAAAAATCCGAAATATACGTTTTGTAGAAAATTTTATCTTGAACAAGTGTGAAAATTTTTTTGATGACGACATCATTATTGTGACATCATCTGTTTACAGAACACAGTCTACACGTGTATTATTTTCCTCACCAGTAATATGTTATAACTCATAAGTGACAAACAGCATCAGAATGAAAAAATGAATAAACTTAACAAGTTAACGCCATCTCTTTAAATGCCAAAGACTAAGGTTTTATTTTTCCACATACCATCCGAGTTCGCCCAAACATTTGTCCTATCTGTCAGCAAAGTTCGGAATGCCCGATGCAAGAAACAATGCTGGCTGCTGCCACTAAGAACGACTGACTGCACCTCGGTATATGATACAAATTTCTGCCCACCTAGCATTCTCTTACATCAAATGTGAACCGTTCGCTTTGTAGGATGCATCTCAGAGTGATTCTGATTTGCATCAAGTCATTTTGGTGACAAAAATGCAATAACGGCACGCTGTTCGTTATGGGAGAATTTCAATTTCAATTGGCAACGTTGTCGTATGTAATGTTCATAAATGACGTCAAGGTGACGTCATCGCTATAAAACTCACAGCTGCTATTCAGAATTAAATTCCCTACAAAACGTATATTTCGGATTTTTAATCTTTGGAAAAATAACAAAATGAGGCTGTTTTGTAACTTATTTATCGAACGACCCTCGTAACTTAATATATTGTTGGTTAATGCCCCATCTTCTAATGGTAAGAACTCCTAAATAATAATCCAGAAACCTCAAAATTATCCAAAAATCAAAAATCAAACCACTTCCTGCTGACTCCCAACACTCCACAACAGTACAGAAATGGAATAATTTATGGCAGTGAATGAGTAATACAGTATAAGTAAGTAAGTAAGATTATTTAGAAGGTGCAATTTAACAACAGCCACAATGCGCAAGACCTTCAAAAATGCACAACCTAAAGTTGTATGATACTGAAGATTACTGTTGCCCCAAATGTCCAGATACCAAGATTTTTTTCTGTAAATATTAATACCTCCCCATCTTTTGGTCAATTCCCTGACATTTCTTCAAACTTTTTTTTAAAAATTCACTAACTAGAAGGTGCTCGTGAGAGTGCATATCTCCACCAAGAGAGATGATTCAAACACAAGGAAAAGGGAAGAAGAAGGAAGAGCCGCTTTGCTGCATGGAAGGGAGGGAAAAGTAACAGCCAGCATTGCTGCTTGCACTGTTGGTGCAATGACGTCATTGTTATTATTAGTCATCAAGTACACAGACACACACAGACACACAGAATGACAGACAGAACGACCAATCTCTTAATCTCCTCCAATGTTCACTACGTTCACTTGCTCACCGTGATCCTGCATCTTTGTGACAAATTCCACCAATGTGCGGACTTCCTGTTCTCTGGGCGAATGGATGACAACAACTGTTGACCCCAGGAGACAGAGAATGCAGCCGATCTTGCCAAGAAGATTTAACCTTTCACTCAACCAGTAGGACGACAGCACCGCACTGTAACGATAACAAAAGTGGTTAACGAACATATAAACATAACTTCTTCTTCTTCTTGTCTGGGGATTGCAATCTTGGGATCCCGAATCCCGGGATCCCAGCCATTTTTGCCAATCCCAAACCCCGGGATTGGCGGCGTCCCAATCCCGGAATTTCGGGATTATAAAAATTCGTTAAAATCGAGCGGTAAATAATAACAATACTACAGAGCGAATAAGCAAAATATTTTATGCCTGTTAGAGTCCTACTCCTTGGTATGCACTGTAATTTGTGTTTTGACAGTCACAGTCGCTCTATACCTTGCGTACGGGCCTACTACATCTTATGCATAAAATATGTTTATTGCAGATGCCAGAATAACGACCAATATGTAAGACTAATCCCGAAACGGGATCCTGGGATTGGAAATTCGATCCCGGGATTGTAATCAATATTCTTGTCCCATGGTTTAGGAACTATAGGGGCCAGCTATAAAAGTCCTCCACTTTCCATGATCCTGTTCATGATGTGACGCCTCTTGTAGAGTCATGTTGCACCACTTTAGTACATCATCGACCCAGTGCTTCCTTGGTTATCCCCGGTAGACTGTAGTTGCGACCTTCCACCATCCTGAACGGCACTTTCTTTAACAATCTGTTGTCTGGCATGCGGCATACGTGACCAAATGGCTTTAGCTTGCGACGTCTGACTCTGTACACAATGGTGTATTGGTGAATGAGTTGGCTTCTGATGGATTCGCTGGTCTGAAAGTCCTGCTCTCTCGAATATGAATCAGTCTTCTGTAGCAACGCATCTTGAAAACTGATAGTCTCTTTTCATCAGATTTTTTCAACGTCCGTGTATCTGCTGCATACAGTAGTACTGAAACAAGAAAATCCCAGCTAACGCAATGGGAAACGCATGACAGCGATGCATGTGTGAAGGCTTGAAGTGAACAAAATCTAAGCGTACAATGATGTTTCATTTAGGCCTAGACACGACAGCGGATGACGCCTAGCGCCATATCCAGTGCATGAATTCCAATATTGGCTGAAAATGGCAAATGTTTCTTTTACAGTCACCAGAGAGCGCCAGACGACCAATGGCTAATTACCTATAGTGCTTTACTTGTACTTGCCAGAGGTCATGATCTGTCTTGCTCTGCCAATGCTGTATCGGCTGAAAATCATAAATTTTCCCTACCCCTCTCATTTAGTGCCCTCGCACAAGGATGACCCCTTTCAAATTGATGGAAAAGCTTTAAGGTTCCTGAAACCAGAGACTTCCAGACAGCCGACAGTGAAGATTTGGTGATCCTAGCTTGCACCGGTTTTGACTGATCTACCCGTGTGATGGAGAGATGGACAGACAGACAGACAGACAGACAGATGGATGGACGGACAGAATTGCAATGGCTAAGATGTGCTACAGCAGTAGCTGCTGTCATGCATAAAAACACATGCATCCAGTAGCTAAATTTTCTGTTCTATGGTGATGTTGTGGTCATTACAGATTACATTCACGTCTGAGTATGCTCCTGTCACCTTCTGGATTCTGTTCTTGATTTCTACTGAGCAGTCTTACACAACTTACTTGCAAACAATGCTAGAATAACTTTCACAATAGCTATGTACAAAGGTACTTGCGATGGGTACTGGTTCAAAGCTAAAATCGTTTACTAATGGAACACAATATACAAAGTGTAGCAAAAAAGTAGCCCACAAAAGTTTTTCACTGTTTTCTCAGCAACCATTTGGGATTTTAATTTGAAATTTTACAGCTTTCCTTATTGTAACATTACACATCTTATTGTCAAGTAAAGTGTGATTCGGTTGAAAAATGGCAAAGTCATAAACTTTTTAATATGATTACCTACTGATTTTTAGCATAAAAATATTCGAGCATAAAAATATTCGAGCAAAAAAATGCAATTTAATTGTCAAAAACTGGTTACCACGTTACTGCTAATGACGTCGCAGTGACATTTGAAAAATTTTTGGCAACATTTTAAAAATGAAATTTGCACATTTTGACAGACAAAAAATGCCGGCTAAATCCTATGGAGCATGGATATTACCAAATTAACATTGCAGGGCAGGCAGTTCAGATTAATGTATTGATTAACGTGATTAACTAACTGACAGAGATGAGTACTGTAATTAAGTACAAAGGATTAGTTTTCTAACCTCACGAGAACACTGAGAGCTCCAAGTGACGTCACCAGCGTTGCAGGAGCAAACGCATAAGCAGCAAAATTAGCCGCTTCACCAATACCCACTAAAACAAACAATTACACCGAAAATAATTACAGAAAACCAATAGAAAATAACTGTAAACTATGCCAAATGCATGGATAACTGAGTAACTGCACTAAGTTAAGTTAAATTGGTAAATAAATAAATAAATAAAATCATCAAATTACAACCTTTGGTCGTTCTAAAAAGGCAATAAGTTAACAAAAATGTACGAAACAAATTTTAACAGCTTTTTTGTCTTAATGTTGTTAGCTCAGTTTAAAAGTTCAGAACTTATTATTGAGCAGTTGAAAGAAAAGTTTACAAACCTAACTGGCTGCTGACTATATGTTGTAACAATTACAAACAATGATAATCATGATAAAAATCATACATTACATAAAGACAACTTACTAAGCAGAAGTCCAGACCACCATTTCCACTGCCGCAGATAACCAAAACCACCTCTACCTGTGCACAGAAACATTGTGCTTGTCTCGGAATACACAATGTCTAAAAAAAACAGTCAAAATTATTTCTGTCCTAACTTTGTCAAATTTAAACCAATTTTGAAAATTTTTGACAAAAAGATGCCCAAGACGACAGAATTATGTAAAATGAGCTCACTCACCACCTCATCTAATTTATGTCAATGCACTACCGTGTGAAACACAGATGTTCCAGATTCCAGATCAGTCGATTATTGATTCTGCTATCACCCAGTGGCGTTGCATCAAAGCCACATCCGTGTATGTGGGACACACTTCGGGCATGGGCATAATCTCTGATAATTTGCAAGCGAGTTGTTATACAAACTTATAATTCTGGTAAATAATTCACATTTTAGTTTACTGCATGCTTAATTTAGTAATTAGAACGTTTACTGGAGAAAAACAACTCAATGTTATGCAACAACTTGGGGCATCGATGTTTCACACAATAGTGTGTTGACAAAAATTAGGTGAGGTGGAAATGCACCTTACATATATCAATCGTCTTGGCCATTTGCGTGCCAAAACTTGTTAAAGTTGGTAGAAATTTGACAAAGTCATGACAAAAAAAGATTTGACTGTTTTTGAGACACAGTGTATAATAACTTAAGGAAAAACTCACCGGCAAGCATATGCAGCACAAATTTGACTAGGCATTCAATCTGAAAACCTTCTTTTTCCATCGGGGACTGTGGTCCGTCTAATATTACTGTGGATCACAAAAGATCAGATCTGTAAGCATATCCAAAACTGTAAATACATCACAATTTATCAACACAGTTGCAAAACTTCCCCACCAACATCGTACGGCTAGCCCTAACCCTGCGGCTAGACTGCTATTTTCAACTTTCTGGAAAGAAAGATCTGCAGTAGCCCTCCCTTTATCTAATCTTGCCACAGAACTATTAATAACTTACAAGAGGCAACACTATAAAGCAAACGTTTTCATATAGCTACTATTCTATATGAGAAATAACTTTGTCGTAATTAATAATTCCATTAACAGATAACAACAATAGCGGACACCACACTACACTGCAAGTACAATTTCACACTACAATTGATACTATTTTATATGTAACGATAAGTCACTGTCTAAAATTACAAAAAAAGTATAAATCACACACGCCTCTAAGTACTTACTAGCTCGGACAGAAATCTGCTGAAGGCCCTTCTTAGTGAGAATAAAGCTAGAACCGATGAATACGCTGGAACTCATTGCCAGGCCGAGACCTATGTAGAAATCCGTTGAATGACCCGGCTTTTCCACCAACTCAGTTCTATAAGTCTGATCCATAAATACTGTCAACACGCTGCCAAATGTGCTAACATACAATATACCGCTCTTATGCCAGCAGTACAAACAATTTAGCTAAAATATACAAAAGTAAACAAATTATCACGAGGACACACCCCCTAAGAGTACTTCCGGAATTCCTTGGATTGTTAAATAAGTAACACTAATAGGGTGCCGTGCCTGACTGGTGAGTGTGACCGCGGATATTTTGTAGGTTGTTGACGCGCTACGCTGTAAACGTTTATGGTACGAGTTGTCGTGTGTCTGTCTGGCTGTCCGTCTGTCCGTAACGGATGGACTGTGGCTCTCGGGTAGGTCTTAAGGGACAACTTTTACACGAATAATTAGTCTTTTTCGGGGTTTGCTGCATACAAATCTGGGAAATGCAGTGCAAGAGAGACGTTTTTTTTCAAATTTGGGTTTGAATGAAGGAGGCGTGAAAATGCGCGTTTTCCAACGAAAAACTGGCCATATTTTAAATGAACGGTGAGAGATAAGGCCAAGTTACTATTGAATTGATCACTAATAGAAAGCGGCATAATACGCTCTTTCAGATTAAAGATCATCGACCTTGGATGACCTTGAAGGTTGGTACGCGATATTGTAGCTAAACGGTAAAAAAGAGCCAAAGTTGTTATTAATTAATAATAGAACATCGCCTAAACCTACGCTCTTTCAGATGAGATAAAATTCTTCGACCTTGAATGACTTTGATCGTCAGTACTGCAACAGGAACTGTATAAGTTGTAGCGCGTTTTCCCTAGCGACAGGTGGGCTTTCATATTCTGAAATCAGTACGCGATTAATACATTTCCAAATGAGAAATTTTGCAATCTTTATCCTTTATAATATGGCTGAAAAGTTGCATTTTAAAGCTGTTTTAAACGTTTTTGACCGACCGTTAAAAATAAAGTTTTTAGTACGATGTGCCGTCTGTCGTCGTTCTGCTGTATTGTGGCTAAACGGTAAATCCTGCTAGAAAACTTATTACATGATTCATTACCTCAGTGTGACGGCTCTTAAGTCAGTGATCTAGTCCAAGGGGAACAGTTTTAGCCGACCGTACTTAAGTAACAGTCGAGCAATTGGCATGCATGGTTTGTCGTCCATCCCTTTGTCCGTCCGTCGTCCGTCACAAATGTATTGTGGCTAAACGGTGCGAGATAGGGTCTAGGTTACTATTAATGAGAAATGACTAATAAAAAATGGCATACGCCCTTTCAGAGTACACGAGAATCATTGACTTTGGATGACCTTGAAGAGTCATAGCGCACTATGGTATGCAATCGTGCAATATTGTGGATATAAGCGGCAAGTCGCAAATGGCCGGCGATGGTAAGCCTACTATCGGATAGAGCGGTGGCAATTTCCTATAGGCTGTCAGTAGTAACCATGTCTCCATCTGCAGCGGTTTGGCCGCAATTTTTAATTAAAAGTTTCAAGCTGTAACTGTCCCTATCTCGAAAACGGTAAGAGATACGATCTAGGTGGCGTAGCATAGTGGTTAGAACGTCGGTCTTGGCCGGCGAACTTTCCCTTTCCTGCGCTAAACTGGTGGATGGCCGTTTGACCACTTTGTGGGTAAAGCGTCCGCTATCAGTCAACCAACAAGGCCAACTCAACCTGCCATCCTCCAGGGTCGGTTAAGTGAGTAGTAACTCATTTATATGGGTTACGGAAGGTGGTGACCTTAGTACAGCTGACTGGGGCTGCCTAGCCGGCTGCTGCGCTGGCCTGCGTCTGCAGGCTCCACGTGGTGGCTGTGCGGCCGGCGGCTCTGGTTAGTAACAAAAAGCGCACTAGAGGAGTGTACGCGCATTGAGTGTATGAGCATTGGTTGTATTCGTCATTAAGTCCCGTCAGGTATGGTAACGTAAAACTGATGGAACAAAATGTGTTGTGTGAGCATTTTTACACAATAATCCGTCAATAAAATAAACAAACAAACACATTAGTCATAACGTCACAACATGAAACGTAGGCCTAAATGCTAAATTAAATCATTAGCCAGAGCACTATAATCGTTTGTAAGCCTAGCGCTCAAATTTAAATAAACACAGTGTGCTCCAGAGAAAAAAGGTCCCCAACTTTGTTTTCGTTCGCAAGTTAATCGAATTGCAAACAAAATTTGGTAGATTTGTATCAGCATAGACCAGCTAAATTGACTTTCATCTCTTTTACGAACACTTACAATTTTTCGAATCAAAATTCTCATTCCGCGAGACAGCTAGCACACATGTAGCTGTAGCGCGTATTATCTACGGTAATTCTGACCGTCTGTCCGTCCGTCCGTCCGTCACGCCCCGGTAACCAATTCAAGCCCAGGTGAGATAAAAACTTCGGGTTTTCACTGTATGATGGTATGGAGTCCCTAGTATTTCGTGAGAAAATTTCATGCCGCTGGGTGAGGAGGGTCTTCATGAATGACGGAGCGAAAAGGGGCATCCCCTATAAAAAGACGTTATTTTACCGCTATTGGCTCGTCTAGCGTGAAAATGGTTGCAGATAAGCAGAAAAATGCTGCTTATCATAACAATTTAAGCACTGGCGACGAGCTTCTTAGGAATGTCAACATCGATGACCTTGAATGATCTTAACCTCCGAAATAGGGGGTTTTCAAGAATCTTTCGCGGCTGCGAAACTCATTTCAAGAATAAATTTCACTGAAAAGGCTGGACAATGTGGAGATAGACCAAGACATCCTGCGTATGAAATTTTTGCCCTTGAATGTAGATTTTAGCAGTCTAAGTCCCGACCACCTACGTTTAAGGAGGCCTGTGCACGCGACTGTCAAAGAGGGGTACTCCCCTAAAAAGTAGTTAGGCCTATTTTTCTGTTCTTAGCTTGTCTAGCGTGAAAAGGATTGCGGATAGGCACAGTCGTGCTTCTTATCATAACAAGTACTTTGGCGTGCTTTTTACTGGTATCAACGTTGATGTTCTTGAATGACCTTGAACCACAAAATAGAGGTTTAGTGATTTTTTTCCGATTTTCGGCTGCAGAAGAGTGAACTGCGACGAAGTGGATAGAGTAGACCAAGATTGCCTGCGAACAGGAACTGCTATAAGCTCTCGCGCGTTTCATGAGCATTAGCTTAGAATCAGATTTCTTGTTTTTACTTAAGAGCCTACATTACCGTGCAATTTCATCTCTGTTCGGAGATAACGCACTCTAGCCCCTAAACAGACTGGCTTTCCGTTTTCCCGCTGCAGTAATTTAAGCCCATATAGCCTGTTGACTTTTTTGCTGTGCGATGCCTCTGAAGATCGATTGCTACGATAGGCCTACTTAACACACTGCACAAAAGCAATATAACACGCCGTGTTGAAGATATGTTCAAGTGTCATTATTATGCAGCGAAACTGTACACTGGTATTGCGACCGATCGCGCAGTCGCATTTGCGTGATACGCATCACAAAAATCGAATCAGTAAATCAAAAACTTTACCAGACAAAACACAACAGTAACTTAAAACTGTTTGAGCTATATCGATGACCATCTGCTGGCTCGAAGGTTAACGCAGAACTGACCCAGCCAGCGAATTAGCGCGTACGCCTTTAACAAGAATTCTTAGAGATGTGAGTCAGATATTTTACTCGAGTATTCGATTTTCTTCATGGCCGATTCATGTTGTTATCTAAACAGTGAACTTATGACATTGCCACAGTCTACTGACAAGAAAGATGTCGGTGACATGATACGCGGTCGTCCATAGGTTTGGGCATTGACATTAACTTACGTCTCATTTTCAATTTGTTTCGTTTTGACGATATTAATAATTTCAGTTAAATTCGTCCCATTTCGTTATCTTTTGATAAATTATTGTCCGACTCCCATCTCTATATATAGTTCAGACGGGCGTATCTTCGGACGAGTTCAGTCTAACGCCGATGTTGATGGAGTCGTTGTTCAGGGGCCACTCGCTAGGTGACGCCCTGCAGTTCGGCCACTGTTCGCTGGAGGTTGCCGCCAGTTGTCCGTCAGTCACACAGCTCGGTGCGCCCTGGTCAACCCTAGACGGCGGCCCGGTAGACGTCGAACCGCTGGCGTCGACCGACCGAGGACTGGGGCACTGCGGACAGGCGGCCGTGGAGGGCCAGACCTCGTGCCGTCGACGTGGTAAAGACGCAGAGGCCGTGACGGTCATCG
>Ga0056128_1000219_pt1 | contig 43608 bp, 38 predicted proteins | sample WorMetLIZISLAND2_FD_71113 | JGI IMG/M metagenome (GOLD analysis project Ga0056128, IMG submission 71113) | Marine gutless worms symbiont microbial communities from Max Planck institute for Marine Microbiology, Germany - Olavius geniculatus... ... | reverse complement strand
AGTGGGCAACGTCAGTGCAGCAGTGCCGCACCTTTCAGGGTGCAGACATAGATTCGGATCACAGCCTGGTTATGGCAAATATCAAAATCAAGCTAAAGAAAAAGCACAAAGCACAATTCAGGAAGCAAAGGGACATTGCTAGACTCAGCAATAAAGGAATTAGTAATGCGTACAGAATAGCACTTGAACGGCATCTCGGACAAGCAGATCCATCACAAGACTTGGACGAGAACGCGAAAAGAATTGCCATGGCTATGGAGAAAGCTGCAGAAAAGGCGATTCCAGAAAAAGAGATGATAACTAAGAAATGGATTACACCAGAGACATTAAGTCTAGTTTAAGAAAAGAGAATCTTGAAGAAGAAAAAAGACAGTAGCGAACTGGTAGACAGGGAGTATCGACAGAAATGTAATAAGGTACGAAAAGCTGCCAAAACAGACAAAGCGAAATGGCTGGAGAGACAGTGTGAGGACATAGAGAAATACTATAAAGAATTTAAGACAAGATGATCGGTGACATTAACAGGAAATGGCAGCCAAAGCAGAGAGCAATCAGAGACAGTAATGGAAAGCTGCTCGTGAACACAACTGACATAATACAACGATGGACAACGTACTGCAGCGAACTCTACATGGCACAGCTTGACCACAAGGTATCCAATGACCTTGTCAAAGAGCTGATGGGCAGAGCTGTACTGCTACCACACGCGTCCGCAGGTGGCGGATAGCGGAACGGCCTTTAGATATAGAAATTAGCTGCGATATAAGCAGGTTTCGGCCTGGCGAATAAGCAGTCGTGGACCAACAGCGACAGGGTCATCAGGGTGCAGCGCGGGTGTGGGTGGCACCGCACCGGCACATAAAAAGCTGCATGTACTTTATGACGACACTGTGACATGGCGAGTAAAGGCCGTCATTTAATACGCCTTGCTCTCGCTGCCTTGCGAGTGGGTGTTGGTCCATCAAAGGCTAGGTCTTCCGGCTGAACTGCGTTGGGTCCACGCATAGGCAGGCTTCATTACGTCTTAGTCTGAAGTTCTGGCAGGATTCTGCAACTACTATAGCACTGGTCGTCGCAGGTTTTACTGTGCCATCAGAGATTGCTATCAGTAGTGAAGGTAGTGGACTGAGGTATTGCGGCTTTTTTCCACTATAATCATCTGAGCACTTGTTCTGTGCTAGCAAGTCCTACGGCGATGGGTTCATCGGTGACGGGGACATGCTCAGGATGGAGCTGGAAGTCTCTAGCCTGTGGCCTGCACGTAGGCTGCTTTGGATAGATGGTCGTTGAAGTCTGGGGTCGGAACAGCGCACTTTCTCGGCAGCTCCCAGGGCGACTGAGCAGCCTTTTTCAGGATCCGCATTGCTCACCTCACACGAGAAGGGACCTAGAAAAGATGGTCTAAACATTGTCTGTTCCATCAGTCCCGGGCAGGTCACCGCGCCTGTCAGGGCATCCCAGTCACGCGGTCGAAACCACAAAAAGCAGAACTATCACATTGCAGTATGGAATGTCCGTACTTTGCTTGATGCAAAAGGCAGTAGGCATGTTGAAGACAGTAGGCCTCCAAGGCGCACGGCACTTATTGCCGCTGAACTTAACCGGTACAAAATTGACATTGCTGCACTCAGCGAGACTACACTAACTGAAGAAGGTTCATTGTCCGAAGTTGGAAAAGGTTATACCTTTTTTTCTGGAAAGGACTACCTATGAACTCTCGGCGCATTCACGGCGTTGGCTTTGGGATTCGCATTTCGCTGTTGTCTCGTTTTCCTGAATCGCCATCAGCCATCAGCGAAAGACTCATGACTTTAAGCGTACCACTAGCTACCCAAGGTCGTTTCATGACGCTCATTAGTGCATACGCTCCTACACTTGTCGCTGACGACGCGACCAAGGATCGATTCTACGGCGATCTCCATGGTGTTCTCCGTTCAGTCCCCCGCAGTGACAAGCTTTTCCTGTTAGGCGATTTCAACGCCCGGGTTGGGACCGATCACCACGTATGGGGTGACGTCATCGGTAAGCACGGCGTGGGCAGTGTGAATAGCAATGGATTGGGCCTGCTCAACACATGTGCCGAGTTCGATCTGCTTATTACAAACACTATACTCCAACAGCGGGATCAATTAAAAACCACCTGGATGCACCCCAGGTCCAGGCATTGGCATTTACTAGATTTTGTCCTGGTTCGTCAAACCGATCGTAAAGATGTGCTTCTCACTAGAGTTGTGCGTGAAGCCGAGTGCTGGACAGACCACAGACTGGTTCGTTCGACTGTCTGCTTGCAAATTCGCCCACTAGCGTGCAAGCACAAGCCAAAAAAAAGATTGAACGTCAAGGCGTGCCAGATGCTTTCAGTGCAGAAAGAACTACATCAGTCAGTCGCCGAGAAGATTACCACCATCCCAGATATTAATCCTTCGTCTATCAGAGACACTGCCACACTTACGGATGATTGGGCCTCTATCAGCAACTGTCTCAAGGAAGCCTCTCTGGAAACCTTTGGACTCAGTGACAAAAAGCATCAAGATTGGTTTGATAACAACAATGGTGCTATTCGCGAGCTGCTGAGAGTCAAAAACGAAACGAAACCCACGCCGCCAAGCTGCGCAACCCAAACTCCACAGCACTGCATGATAAGTGGCGGGAACTGCGCTCTTTAGCGCAGCGGGAACTGCGTTGTATGAAAAACCAGTGGTGGACTGACAAAGCCCATCAGATCCAGCAATATGCTGTCAATAACGAGCTTCAAAAGTTTTATGAAACTATCAAAGCAGTGCATGGACTTAGGCAGCAGTCGATTCACCCTGTGAAGTCTAAGAACGGAAGCACTCTTGTCACAGACCATCAAGGTATACTACACCGTTGGGCTGAGCATTTAGGTGAATTGCTCAATTACATTAACCTACATGATCCGACATTTCTAGATGTGCTTCCACAATTTCCAAGCATACCTGATCTTGACGCTGTTCCATCCTTATACGAAATCACTACTGCAGTATCTGGGCTCAAGAACAACAAAGCATCTGGTCCGGACGATATAGCGGCTGAAGTTTTAAAGTATGGTGGCATGCCCTGCTACATCGACTCCATGGCTTCATTGCCTGTGCGTGGAACTCACGTCAGCTTCCGCAGCAATGGAAAGATGCTAATATCGTGACCATTTACAAACGTAAAGGGGACCGCACTGAGTGTGGAAACAGTAGAGGCATCTCACTGCTCTCGGCTACTGGCAAAGTTTTAGCCCGCGTGATGCTGAGACGTCTTCTCAGACACGTTGTGGATATAGTCGTTCCAGAGTCACAGTGTGGTTTTCGCCGGCAAAGGAGCACGATAGACATAATATTTGTCGTTCGCTTACTCCAAGAGAAGTGTCGCGAACAATACCAGAATCTCTTTCTCGCATTCATCGATCTCACCAAAGCCTTCGATACTGTAAATAGAACGCTAATGTGGAGCATACTCAGCAAGTTTGGCTGCCCTCCACAGTTCCTGGCCGTCTTACGGGAGTTTCACGATGGTATGACCCCCAAAGTGGTGGTAGGTGGCCACGAGTCAGACCCATTTATGGTCAATGTTGGGGTCAAGCAAGGCTGTGTCCTGGCGCCAGTGATTTTTAATCTTTTCCTGGTGGCAGTCACACTTGCTTTTCGAAGCGGTATCCTTACTGAAGATGGTGTTGGCTTGAGCTACCGCCTTGACGGCAGTCTGTTTAACCTCCGCCGATTACAAGCGAAGTCCAAGACCTTGAAGGAGTATGTGTTCGAGCTTCAGTATGCTGATGACGCTGCTTTTCCAAGTCACACAGCTGCAGGGTTACAGCGATCGTATCTGTGAGGCATATCAACGTGCTGGGTTTGTTGTTAATGTAAAGAAAACTGAAATACTTTTTTAGGTTTAACATCTCAGCACTGCCCAGCCCATGTTTACTGTCAGTAGCGCACCACTTGCCAACGTTTAGCAGTTTACCTACCTCGGCAGTATCCTAGCAAGTGACTGTGATATCACGCATAAGGTTAATCGGCGGATCCAACTCGCATCCACTGCCTTTGGCGGGCTCTCTCACCGTGTATTCTTTAATCACAATCTGAGCATTGCGACCAAAGTGGCAGTCTACAACGCTATGTGTGTTTCTGTTCTTTTTTTTGGCTGTGAAATATGGACACTGTACCGCCGCCACCACAGAGCTCTGGAAGACTACCACATCAAGACTGTGAAGAAAATTATTGGTTTTCACTGGTGGAACAAAGTTCTACATGCTGAGATACGACGAAGAGTTAATGTCCACTGCATGGAACATTTAGTCATGCAGCGCCAGCTGAGATGGGTCGGCCACGTCATCCGGATGCAGTCCAACTGACTCCCGCATCGTATTCTATACTCAGAGTTGCAGCAGAGACAGCGAGCTGTTGGAGGTCAAAAGAAGCGCTTCTCTGATTAACTGAAAGCAACATTGAGGAAGTGCTCAATTCCTCCTGCTCAGCTGGAGACACTGGCGGCCGATAGAGTAGAGTGGCGAAAGATGTGTGATGAGGGTTTGGCAACCTTTGACATCAACTACGACCAGAAAACAGACGCTCGTCGAGCTCGTCGACACACGTTCACAAGCGTTCCTGCCACCGGACCCCGCTGCCACATTTGTGGCAGAGTCTGTGCATCCGATTTTGGATTACGGAGTCATCTCCGGTGCCATCGCCCGGTCTCGCCACCACTTGCTGACAGCTAGGGTGACATTCTAATAGAAGAAGTACAAAAGGCCGTGAAAAAATTAAAGAACAACAAAAGTCCAGAAAATGACGGGATAACAGGCAAAATAATAAAACACGGCGGACCACACTTGATTAAAGAAATACATCAGCTATGTAACAAAGCGTAAAAGACAGGTATCGCGCCTACAGAATGGAAAAAGTCAGTTCTAGTTCTGTTACATAAGAAAGGTAGTGCTATGGAATGCAGCAACTACAAAACGATTGCCTTGACAAGCCATCTCGGCAAAATGCTAATGATGATCCTAACAGAAAGACTAAGGTTACAGATAGAAGAACACATGACGGGCGAACAAGCAGAATTTCGAAAAGACAGGAGTACAGTACAGCAGATTCTAGCCCTGAGACTGATAGCAGAGAAAGCACGACGAAAGGGTAAAAAAATCTTCAACTGCTTCGTCGACTTTCAGAAGGCATTTGACAGCTTAGATCAGACGGTGACCTGGGCTGTGCTAGAGTCATATGAAGCGGACCACCAGTTAGTCCGGTTGCTAAGAGACATTAATGAAAATGCTCAAACAGCAGTGACAGCATGTGGGCAAGAAGGAAGCTGGTTTGCAACCAGCAGGGGTACAAGACAAGAAGATCCAATATCGCCCATTGTGTTTATCGCGGATCTAGAGAGAGCCATGGACAAAGTCAAAGATGGCGAAGAAGGAATATCGGTACACGGAATAAGAATAAACAACCTGCGATTTGCGGATGACATAGACATAATCGCAGAAGGTAAAAGCACGTTGGAAAGGACAGTTCATTCATACATAAAGAAGCAGTGAGGTATGGGCTGGTGATGAACGCTGACAAAACAACGACGATGATATTTGGTGATAAGCAAATATCGAGTAAGATATGCATAGATGGAATTGACCCTGAAAATGTGGAAAAATTCACCTACCTGGGAAGCAACATGACATATGACCTGGACTGTACAAAAAAATAGCAGTCAAAATTGCAAAGGCAATGGCAAACCTGAAGGCCTTGGACAAGATTTGAAAAAGTAAGACGATTACTCTGGAAACAAAGCTTAGCATTCTGAAGACGTGTGTTCAGTACAACGCTGTATGGTCGTGAAACATGGACAGCTACAAAACGCTGCGAAAGCCGAATCCTGTCCTTTGAGAAAAAATGTTACCGGAAGATTCTGAGTATAGGATGGACACAAAAGGTCACTAATGAAAAATTGTACAGAAAGATTCAATTGGCAGAAACCCTACTGCAAAAAGTGATACATAGAAAGTTGCGCCTCTTTGGCCATATCTGCAGAATGGACAACAGCAGAAAGAGAAAGACCCTGGTGTTCGGAATGGTGGATGGTTCAAACAAAAGAGGACGGCCTCACCGAGATTGGTCAGATGACATTGAGCAGTGGTGTTGGGCAACCCTGCAGGAGTTAAGCCACGCTGCCCTAAATAGGCAGCGGTGGGCAGCGATAGTAACGATGGCGTCAGACACCAACGGGTGTTGAGTCCACGGTTGCCGATGATAATGATCAGATAGCGCGGGCCCGAAAATAGAGGGATAGGTGCGAACAGCGCGAAATTATCTTTTACGTGGGCCGAGTTATAGCCAATTGTCCCAAAATTCGTTGCCATGGCAACGGGGGTAGTCAGGGGAAAAATTTAAGTGGCACCATCGGATAGCCCGGGCTTGAAAATAGGGGGTAGCTGCAAACAGCGTGCAATTATCTTTTACGGGGGCCGATTTATAGCCAATTTTGTCCCAAAATTCGTTGCCATGGCAACGGGGGTCAATCAGGTGTAAATATAAATGACATTGTTAAATTGGCCAACCCCGAAAACCATACCCTAAAACCAAAAATTACGACTGTATCTTATACATAGCCGGAGTTGTAACAGTTTAAATCATTGTCTAATTTTCTCTATAGGCGCCATTGTAATTTTTCATATTTTTGTCAAAAATAAGTGAAAATGTTGAATTTAAATGTCGTTACTCTCAAAAGGCACTTCCTTGCGCGAAATTGCGTCATATGAGCCATCGTGCGTTAAAATCAGTTTAGTCGTTTTTCCTGTAGAGAACAGCACAAAAGGGAAAGAAAGGCACAAAAATGTCACGCAGACGTTATATTTCACCTATTCGTGGGAAGCCCCCTGTAAAAAATTTTTTACCAAATTTTGCATATCGGGAGATATGCCGGACATAATCATCTGTGCAAATTTTGGTGTGGAGAAATTAAGGGGTTTGAGAAATACGAGGGGCCAAATTTTGGGCTCTCCCATTGAAATGGCTGGTCACGATTACAACAGTGATTTTTAAAACAACACGGTTAACTAATGATCAGATGCCCGAATTCTATTGTCACTGTGATTGTTAAGTGTCCACTGCCAGCTCCATGCTTTAACACCGGCCTGTAGTCGCTCTATTTAAGAAACTTTTCACAGGCTTGTCGATCGCTCCTTGTGGCAGGTTGCCCCAGATAACCTGAAGTGCTTTCTCGAGTTTGGCAATTGTGTTCAAATTTGTTTCAAGCTTGTGGTAAGCCTCCAACATTGCACCCCACCCGTGATGGTTGATTGGGTTTATATTCGGCGAATTTGAAGGCCGGTAGTTCTTTGTGATGAAATTTGAACAGTCGTTTCGCAGCCAGTTCTGTGCTCTGCGTACTGTGTATGCTTGCTCTGCCATTCTGCTGGAAGATAAACCCGGCAGGCAGCCAGCGATTGCTTTACAAAAAACAAACATTATTAATTACTATTCATCAAAACATTATTGCAACGTCATCGGCAGTAACGTGGTAACGGGTTTGTGAAAATTAAATAGCATTTTTAGCTTGAACATTTTTATTGCTGAAAAATCGGTAGGCGATTGTGTTAAAAAATCTATAACGTCGTCGTTTTTCAACAGAATCATATTTTTACTTGGCAGTTGGATGTAAAACGTCTCAGTAAAAAAATTATAAAATTTCAAAAATGTCAAAGGGTTGCTGAGAAAACAGCAAAAAAGCTTAAGGGGGCTACTTTTTGTCGCACCCTGTAAATGTAAACACAAAATGGGCAACTCATACAATTTCCTGCAAAACTGTACCAAGTGCATTGAGAATTATTTTTAAAACAAAGGTCTTTTTAGTTTCAGTCCCCTGACCGCCACCTGGGTCTCTTCTCCCTCTTTCCTCCAATAAACAACATTATCGCATTGATGACTGTATGGGGGATAACAGGAAGGATTATTAGAACTACCATTATTGATAATTACATATGCACGCGTATAATGGAGTTTTTATGTTTTATGCTTCTGTAAAGGTTAAACTTTTTGTTTTTTTATTGTACAGGTTAACCTTACTGTTCTATTACTGTGTTTTTGTGCATTCTGCCTAAAAAGGCCGTCCCCCAAATAACCTATACTGTGTCGGGTGAAACGTTAAACCCTACTCACTCACTTATTCCTCTGGGTCTTTCCGCTGTCCAGTGCTTTCTAGACATCCGTTGAGGGCTTTACCGCCAGACCCCTGTTGACGATAAAATGTTTGTCACACCTGCCCTTTTTCCACTTTCTGAATTTGCCAGTGCCGTGCAATAGATTGTGTCTGTGCCTGGTCTTGCTCAGCAGCTAGTCCTATATGGTTGTTGTCATTAATCAAGCCTTTGCAGTGTGCACACTATGTGGCTGTTTTTTTATTAAATGATGCGTCTGTGAACTTTTGGCACAATGCAGTAGTGAATTTAGAACTTAATTAGCGGGGACTGGGGTGTGGTGGACGATGGATGAAGTCCTCCATAACCTAGACCTTGTAAACAACATCAGAAACTTGGATGTTTCACCATGCAAATGTTTGCATGGGGCATGCGTCGCATACCAAGTCCCCTACATTTAATACGCCTTTATAATTTTAATAACATTGTGCACTATGGTTACTTTCTCTTTTTTCGTAAAGATTGTGACATTGGTTTTTGGTTGTTACTGTTTCATATAAATTAGTTGTTTTCAAATATTTCTATTAATGTGCCAGTGTTACAGTAACATTATATTGTTAACTGCCGCTGGCCTGTTTGTGTTTCTGTAGCGTTACGTACTCACTTTGTCCCAACAGTGGTAACGCATGGATGAGTGCACTTAAAAAATCTCGCCCAACTTCGATGTTTTAAACTTTCTTAATTTTGAACGTAAAAACGACATAATGACACCCTGAGCTAAGCAAAGCTGACATATTTTTTGCTGCAAATATTTAAAAAAAGTTTCTCACTAAAATTATTGCATTTTTATCTTTTTTACTCCTTATCCTAAAATACTTTATCATATACCTTGCTTTCGCCATTGTTGCACTGCGTCAATTAAAATGTGATGATATTGTGACCTAAGATAATTCTGCACAGACTGTTTACATCATGCACAAAGAACAACATAACAAAAAGCTAGTTTTTTATTTAATTTTTTTTACCAAATATTACTGTCGTAGATATTTGACGTTGGGTGTGATTTTTGACACAGTGTGTGGTATAACACTACATAGTTTTCACTTGTACTTTGTGCACAAAAACGATGTTTGTACAAGAAGCACTCGAAGTGCTTGTGCATGTGGTTGCTGTGTTTTGCTATAAAAACCTGCAGGTTTATTTAGGCACTCAGAGAAAATGTTCCGGTAGAATCTTGCCCAGAAACATATTTACAGCGAACGCGCGCGGCAAAGAGGCCTAATGCAAGTTGCATAAGATACGCACGGCACAGTCAATGCAACAATTCTGCGTACAACAACATTTTTTTCTGTTCGCAGAGTACTTATAACTCCCAATTTTGTGGCGCCGCACCACCCTTGTTTGCCTTGATTTTACACTGCACTAAATTTGGTCAGTTTATTGTCTAAAAATAATTAAAATTGATGCCGCCATATCTCATATTTTAAAATTATATTACACCAAATTTAATTTCGGCTGGGACTCTGCCCAAGACCCCATAGGGAAACTCATAGCGCTCCCCCAGATAGACAGGCTGAAATTTATGGGTCCGACTCTTAATGGAAATTCACCGAATTTACCAAAGCCACCAGAATTACTGGCGGCCTAAGTAAACACAGACCTAAGCCATATAACGCTTACTATCCTAATAACTAAATTTAACTACGTATGTGTTTCCGGTTGCAGTTCCCGTTTCAAACAATTTTTAAATTGATTTATTGTACTACTGTTTACACACATGTCAGACAGTGTATTCCAGTAATCAATTACTCTGTTGCTAAATACATACTTTCTCAAATCTAATCTACTGCGTTTTTTATATAGTTTCTTTGAATGATTTTTTTGACCTTCATCATATGTAAAAAATAAATCTGAATGCAAATTATAACAACCATTAATAATTTTAAATGTTTTTATTAAATCACTCCTAGACAGGGGGAAGCCCGCGAAGTTTGAAAAAAGAGAAAAAAAGGGGCAGGAAAAACAGGAAAAAACGGAAAAAAGGAAGAGGCGCAAAGCTCCCAGTTGTCCTGAAATGTCACAGATGTTCTGAAATTGTCCGAAAATTAGCAATTGTCCTAAAATTTTATTCATTTGGTTAGAATGTCTTGATATGGACCTTTGGTATGCTGTCGTTACGACATTGCATTCATTTTGTACTTTAGTTAGTTAACAAGACTCTATAAGTACTTTTGTCTTACTTACTTACTTACTATAGTTTCGCCTTAGTATGTTCATTTTAGATGCACTCCATTTCCTGTTGTTTGTATCTCTGGCCAAGAAGATGAAGACTTAAACTGTTTCTTTTAATCATGAAGACTATGAATTGCAATACACATATTTTAAAATCAGTTTTAGTGTATAGGTACATCTAGCTTAATGCTGCATTCAGTCTTGGTGCTGTTTACAGCATTTTTCTACACTTGTTTACAACTCATAACTATGTTTATGTTGCTGACGTTAAGTGTCAAGTTATGTTTTCTCTTGTGACATTTTATTGTTTTATGTGTAACAGGGTCTTAGTAACATTTTTAGGACTGCAATACTGATCTGCTTCAATGAATAACACTTATGAGGACAGAAAAACGTGCATTTTCTGTGTCTGAAACCTTGTGAAACCGACAATAATGTCCCAAAATTGTTCTGAAATTTCGTAAACATTGGGTCCCAAAATTGGACTTTTTGCTCTTAGAAGCCCTTTAGGATAATGGCGGAGGAAAGATAAAGGGAGAGGAGGAAAGGAGAAAACTTACTGAATTTGCTTCCTGAAAAAACATTTCATAGTTACGCCGGTGCAAAAAATATGCTTTTATACAAAAAGCTTCGGATTCTGGGGGACTTTGTTCTCCAGACCCCTAGCTTTATGTCCCCCTAACTTGAAATTTTGAATATGCCGCTGTTGCCAGAACCATATTTTACATTTTCGTCAATTTACCTAATGTTTTGTGGACGAAACTTTTGTTTGTGTTCTGAACCCACAAAAAAGGTTCTGGTAGCATCTCGCTAGAACCATTTCCGTTTATTTACGAAATTTTTTTAACAAAATGTTTTTTTATTTGCGAAAAGTTAACTAATTTTCCTCAAGTTTCCGTTAATATAAAGTTCCGTTAATTTGCGGAACTGATTCCGGCACCATCTCCGTTTATTTATGGAAATTTTTTAACGGAATGTAAGTTTATATACGAAAAGTTATCGCTAAATAATTTTCTGTTTGCGGAACTTTTCTTAACGGAGCTTTCGTCGTACGAAAAGTTTTTTTTACGTACGAAAAGTTTCCGTTAATATAACGTTTCGTTAATTTACGAAACTGGTTCCGGCAAAATGCTGCCGGAACTTTTTTGCGTAAATATACGGAATTATTTTTTACAGTGTAGAATGGTGCTATGCTAAAGTCATGTAAAAAAACTGTACTTTCCCACAGCGTACCACAAGCTTTGGCTATGCGATATGTCATACCATAGGCGGTATAACGTGCCGCTCCTATCGCTTTATTTTAAGCTCAGATCTCACATTATTGCTGATATACCATCAGTCAAATATACCGGCATGCATATTTTGTAAATAAAATTATGTTTTGAGGGCAAAATAAAAGATTAAGAAATTTGTTTCAACTTTAAGTATACAGTATACCAGAGAAATCTTAGAGCATAATTGCCTTGCCTGCAGTGAATTGAGCTGTCGCGAGATGTTGTTACGTTCGTCGATAGCGCGCTTTAAATTGACATCAGTCGCCGTTGGAGACACCAACGAATGTGTCTGGCATACAAGAACAGTAGCAACAGTAAATACTTAAACAAATAATTAAGCTATGCAGTATTGTTAACTAGAGCGATTGTTTATCGAGCGATTGTTTATCGACAAAACTAATAAAATTGTTTGGAACACAGTTCAACGTAAGGCCACCCAAAGCCGATAGTCTGATTCAGAGAAAATCTTAAGGTTGCAATTTTCTCGCAGCAACTTCACATAGCACGAGCGCAAGGTCAACCCCGTGCTGTGTATATTAGTGCAATTATTGCAGTAGTCTACACAGCACGGTGTTGACCTGAAATAGGACCAAAGTTTATGCACTTTTACCTTAAGGGAAGGGACTGTATTTGCCCACAAGTTTTTTTCCGATTTTTACTTCGCGCACACTACGTTTTTAATGTAGCAAACCAAAGTACACGAACTAACCGACCGAGCGAGGACCAACCCACGTCCTGACTAGGAAGAACTTCAAATGGCTATATACTAGCAACCGATCACCCGATTCACTTACGGTTTAATTTGAAGATCACATTATTGGGGTCGGTAAATATAACAATTTATATTTTCAAAAAAAGATATTTTAGTTTGGACTGTGATTGGCTGGCTCATGACGTTATATAAACGTCGTTGCCATGATGAGGCCGCATGCCGATACTATGGCAGAGATCAAACAAACAGGGAGCGAAGCGGCCTGTCCGCTTGTGTCATTTATATTTACGTCTAGCTGACCTTCGTTGCTACGGCAACGAAATATGCAAGGAAATTTGCTACAACTTAGCTTGCATACGAAATATGTGCCGGATCATTAGTTATAGTTGCAGCAGTAGTGGTGGTTGCAGTTTTGGCTACAGTAGTAGTAAATGAGGTATCGTGAGCGCCATAAGCGTTAATGTTAATTTATGTAAAAACTGTTTAGTTTACATACAGTGTAAAAGTGACATCGTGGTTGTAAATATAAAACACCACAGATCACAATTTAATAATTCAAACTTTACCATTACACATTCAGCAAAGTGCCTCTGACACAAAAATTAATTGGTTGTTGTTTTTATTATATATTGGCACAGAGCTAGTTAAATAATTTTAAGTTTAAACACAGAAATTACGATCGCTTTGGCCTAGGTCGGACAAAGGGTGCATGAATCGTCGCAGTTACTGCGTCGCGCAAATTCTAGCCATAAAATCCACAAAAGCCATAAAAGCCACAGTGCTTCCACGTTAGGTCCGCCATGCAGTCGTCTAGGCGGGGCTTTTCCTTGTCGTCATAGTTACGCCTGCTTTCGACTCAGCATGCTTCTAGCTTAGCGCATTTAATATGTGAGTAGGTAGCGTCAATCAACAGCCGGGAAGGCGGGTCTTAAACTTTTCAACAAAGTTTCTTGGGCTAGGTCATTTTAATATTGGGCAACAGCAGCAGGCCATGCGCTGGCTGCGCTTCTGTGCAGCAGAGGTGTGTGTCATCTCTTTGAATATTTAGCGATTCCGAGAGATGTCAACAACGCACTCTTGCTAAGTTTCCAGCGCATGTTTTTCGTCACCAAAATTTTCTAGCTTTTCCAGGCAGCGTCCAGTCATTCTCTTTGTGCCAACGGGATATATATACCAGTACAGTCATTGTGCAGGGATTCTTGGCGCGTTGATTTCCTGTCAGAGACGTTGTGTCGTGCTGGGGTCTCTGGCGTTCGCTACGTGCTAAGTACTAGACCAAAATCGTCGTCGTCATTTTTATGTTTTACGTTATTTGAGTTAAGACAAGAAAACGTTTATTTAAAAATTCGCTCGTCGTTTCTTGCGACCCTTATCAGGGGCGCGTTCTCCCAGCAGGGCTGGGTCGGTTTTCGACGTCTACTCCACACCGGCCAGCCTTTTGGCAGTTGGTGGAAATCCGTGCTGATCCAGAACAGAACCTCTCGTACAGCTCTACACGTCGCTGTCGTCATCGTGCATCGTAGCGTCGTTCCGTCGCGTCGCCAATCCGTTATCGTCGTCTTCATCGCTGTCGCCGTCAGCAACTGATAAAAGGTACATTTATTACCTGTTTTTTGTTGCGAGAAGAATATTGACTCCAGCATTCTGTAAATACGGGCCGCAGCATTTCAGCGATAAACTGTAGCATCAACCTCCAACAGCCATCGCCGCGCGCACATCATACATTATACATTTTTCGACGTATATACAACGAAATGACGTGCTGCAAGAATTAATTCTTTTGCCGAAACACAGCTGACACTACCGCATCTTAACGACGACGACGTTGTTACTATTATTACGGCTGCAGTCGCTGCCCAGCTAGACCTGCTCCCGGTCTTTGCGATGTACAGGACTGTTGCTGCTGCAGCGGCCGCGTAGTTTACGTTTCTGCCGCCGCTGCTGCATTGACTCGACTCCGATCAATAAAACTGATGCCGGATTGCCGTGAGTAGTTCGAAACTGCGAGTCCCGCAACAAAATAACGCTGTCGCGGTGAACATGTAAAATCGCTCATTTATACTTCCAGCATCATCACGGAACCGTGCAACGACCCCCTCCGCTCCGGCCCTGCATTTAACACTCGCGCTAGAAACAGAAGTCGCCAAGCTGCACAAATTGAGAACTATTTCGGAGAAGAGACAAAACCAGGACTAGCCACAACTTGTAGCTCCACGGCGCAGGTCGCATTTCATCCCCGTCGCGCTTTGTACAATCTGCAAGATCACCAAAGAAGACCACCATTATGTCACTAAACAATAACTACGCGCCGCAGGTTTTTCACGGTCACTCAAACGAAGACGCAGCAGACTTTCTTAAATATGTCGATCAATTGTCTACCTAAAAACAAATGGATGACGCTGAGAAACTGCAGTTCGTTGCGATTCTTCTTCGAGATGCCGCTGGGGATTTTCTGGACACTTTGGAGTTCCCGGAGGACTATAAAGACCCGTGGGACTTTTTCAAAACGGCCTTCCTTGCTCGCTTCGGACGGCTGGAAACGACTACGTGGCGTAAAGTCCAGCAAAGGTTCGCAACTCCCCAGGCCGCAGAAAAAGCAGCATCCGACTTCATAGCACGCATGACGCGTGCCGCCAAACGCGTCGACGTCGATGACAAGTTACTGGAATGGCGATCATGTTTGCGCTCAAGCCAGAGCTCAGAACACACGTCCTTTAGTCCTAACATTCAACGTTGGAGGACTTGACGCATGCCGCTTGTATCGCCGACGCCGCGGTCACCACTTCCAATAACGGCTTGTCACAGGTGTTGGAGAAGCTCCGAACGAGCAACGCCCAACACGCCAGACACAACGCAGCGTTCCAGCAACTGACCGCCCGTCTGGACAAAATGCAGATTTCGCCCGTCACCACTAACGCTGCGGAAACTCCACGTCGTGTTCGGTTCATCAACTCACCAACTCGTCCACGTTCGCCAACGCCGGGTCGCCTTCCACCGAGGAACTTCGAAGGTCGTTAGCGCAGCACCAGTTTCTACCGCCAGCCGCCGAACACCTCATGCGACTTTGGCCGATGTGGCTGCTGCGGTAAGCAACACGGCTCTTCTCCGTGTCCGGCGATGCATGGTCGTTGTCCTAACTGTAACAGACCTGGTCATTTCAAAGCCGTCTGCCGTGGTGCCGCACGCACAAATTTTTCGACCTATGGAATCGACGCTGCCCGATTTCGCGCGAGGGGCAGCAGTCAAAATAATGTTCGCGTAACTCAGCCGCTAGAGAACGACAATTTTATTCGCTTAAAATGTAATAATGTTAACACATTATCTCTTGTGGACTGTGGCGCTGCAAATCAACTTTTTGTCATGTTCTCAATTCCACTAACGCTACAGTCACACTCAACCCACAAACACCACTAGCTACAATTTCCCCACTTTCTAGTGACACAGTTATCGAGTACAAGAAATCCATCTCCCCTCAACCTAGCCAACACTGCAAGCTAAAGAGCTTCTTGCGCAAAGAATTCAGGTAAATGCTACTGGCTCGCAATAAATTGATTGCGCTTTTACATTCGCATCGAGACGTTTTTTTTACCTCTGACCTGAGCAAGTTACCAGGCATTGACCTTGTCAAACACAAAATTGACACAGCCGACGCAAATCCAATTCGGCAACGTCCCTTCAGACACTCACTCGAAGCACGTAAAGAGATCGATGGGCAAATTACTAAGTTACTCGACGCCGATATAATTGAGGAGAGTGACAGTCCTACGGGCTCATCCGTAGTTTTAGTGCGCAAGAAAAATCAGACCCATCGTTTGTGTATCAATATGCGCAAACTCAACATGGTTACCAAACCCGAATGCTTTCCTTTACCTCTCTTGGAAGACGTTTTCCAGACCCTCGCTGAGAACAATCCTAGGATCTTTACTACCCTAGCCATGTCCTCTGGATTCTACCAAATCCATTTCGACGAAGAGTCAAACCCAAAACAGCTTTCGTGGCCCACCGTGGAAACTACCAATTCAAAAGAATGCCGTTCGGCATCTCGGAGGCGCCAGCTAGCTACCAGGCGTTGATGGCCAAGGTTCTTCGCACAATTCTGTTCTCTTACGCGCTCTGCTACGTTGATAACGTACTGCTAATGAGCGACTCACCAGAACGTCACTGCGAACATCTGGCAGAAAACTTCGATAGATTTCGCCAGGCTAAACTTCGCTTGAATCCCAGCAAGTGCAATTTCGCACTTCCAAAAGTGGTGTATCTTGGTAATGTCTTAAGCAAAAAAGGAATATCCGTTGACGACTCAAAAGTATCTGTCATTCGTACCCACCCAGTTCCGCAAAACGTCAGTCAACTTTGTAGTTTCCTGGGCATTGCCAATTACTGTCGACGTTTTATTAAAAAAATTCCATTAAAACCGCTAATCTGCAAAGTCTGTTGAAGAGAGACGCCAAATTCGTGTGGAATACTGTCCACCAATCGGAATTCGATTTTCTTGAAGACGCGCTGACATCAGCGCTCATCCTTGCCTTTCCAAATATGCAACGAGATTTCATCTTAACTACCGACGCCTGTACTTCCAATATAGCTCACATATCCCAGCTTGACAAACACGGCCAATAGCATGTGATCTCGTTCGGAGGTCGCGTACTTCGCAAATCCGAAATCAATTATACTATTTCCGAACTTGAGTGTCTAGCTATCATTGAAGGCACTCGGAATTCACTTACCTTCCTTAACTCGCTTAAGGCAGGACGTGGTCGTTTGCAACGATGGGCACTTTACTTACAGGAATACACGTATACGGTCCGCTACAAGGCGGGCAAATTACTCACAAGCGACGACGGATTAAGCCGCCGAGATTACTCTACATTACCACCAGACCAAGTCAGTGACAACGATGTTCTTGCTGACGAGAACTTTCTCGCCGCCATTGATACGACGATCTTTGAGGATAATCACCGTTTCGGTAGGCACCGCTTACCAAAGACTAAGGAACGCTACACGATTAATTTTGTGTACGACTCAACCAACACAGTTGGTCTCAGTGATGATACTTCGGTGTCTGATACATCCGCTACAATAGTCCCATTGTCAGACAGTTATGACATTCCCCGCACACAACGAGAATGCCCTGACTTCACTCACATCATCGACTATCTGACGTCAGATGCACTTCGTGACAATGACTCTGATGCACGACGCATCATCGCGGAAAGCGAGCACTACACGGTACTTGATAGTACTTTGTACAACTTACACCGTCCACGCACGAAAGGCAGAGACAGGATAACACCTGTTGTCCAACAATTGTGCATTCCTCGCACCTTGCGTGACGAAGTGATCAAGGCCTATCACGATAACAACGAACACGTTGGATTCGACAAACTTTATGAAGCGATCCGCTGCAAATATTTTTGGCCGCGCATGTACGCCGAGTTATCTGATTATGTCAAACGCTGTTTGGAATGTCAACAAACCAAACGGTTTGTTTATGCCAAGAGGGCACCTCACAAATCTTTACCTGTGGAAGATGTCTATCTTGTTACTGAGGTTGTCGACGGATACGTCTACAAACTCTGCCACTGTGGTAGTAGGCAGACACTACCCGCCTTTATTTACTCCAATCGTTTACGTTCGTTTCAGGAGTCATGGGATAAACCAACGACAGACAGTCCGCCCCATCGTGATCAGAGCACAACCAATGAGACACTGCCCGATAGTTGGTACGCGATAACTAAGGTCTCCAACCGCAAAACTATCGCGGGCAAAATACGTTTTCTAGTCCATTGGTCGGACGGAAGCAAATCGTGCGAACCTGAAAATAATATTGCAGACGCCGCTAAAGCAGCCTATTATGCTAGTTGTCAGACTAAACGAAAACCACGTGATCGCCAGTAACCTCTAACACCCGCTGTGCACCTTGAATCCAAATTACACTTTTACCATTCGATCACCCGGGATCAAATTATATAATTGTATCCAAATCTGTTTGTGACGTTGTAGGGGTGCATTAACGTGGCAATGGGCAAGTTCACCGGAATCGTGTTCGTCGTCTTGACAACCTTGCCGGTGACTCAGGGTCACAAATACTCGAGGCAATCAAGTATTCTGCGTGTTAACTATGGGGTCATTGCTTGCCCGTTGCAAAAAAATTCGTCTATTAACAGATGAGTGAACCCATGCTTTCGTGGTACCACTGCCAAATCTGGAGGATTTTACAAACCTAGTAGTGCAAGCGATAAACTGCTCAGAGTATAACGAGGCTTCACGCGTGGCATCCTGTGACAGCATTCAAACGCTCTTGAAATCTTTCAGGGTACTTCATGCCACGGCTAGGAATCGTATACGCTCGACAATTGGCTACATGTACGAACTACTGCCGGAGAGCTACGTTGATCGACAACCACGGGGTTTCTTCGACCTTGGAGGTCAACTTTTTCACTCAGTTTTCAGGGTAAACACAGACCAGCAAATAGAAGCCTTTCGACCAATGGCTATTTATTCCGCCAACAATAACGCAAAGGCATTCGAATCATGGCAGAAACATGCGGAAAAATTAAGCAGCTTTATAGCCGTTTCCAATAGGCGTTTCGATAACTTGGCCCAGTCAATGGTCACTCATTTGCATGGGGAAGTTCTTAAGTTTACCACAGACTTGACCACTCTCCAGACACTCATGGCATGCGCTATCGTTAATATTACTAATTTTATATCAGTCCTCAACGAAGCTGATGATATCTGTTTGGCAATCGAGGGCTTAGTCCATGGACAATTATCACCTATTATTCTCCCACCAGACGCGATAAAACAGACGTTGACCAAAATACACTCGGCGCTACCCTATTCACTTACAGGTCTCTATCTGGAACAGATACCAGCAGAGTATTACCGGATGCACAACTTTGTTGCAGCACGACAGGGCAACAACCTACTGTTTCCCTTTTGATTTCCACTTTCCGGTATACCCATCGTATACACACTGTACGAATTTCAGACCTTCTCCATACCAGTTTTTAGATCAGGTCACGATAATCCCGTCACCATCATACAAGACTTACCTTACGGTATAGCCTTCGACACTATATCTCGAGGATAGTAATAACTTTTATTTCCTTCCAAAAGAGACTTCGTCGATTCCGATTTCTTCTATGCTCTCCAGCCTTCCAAACTTATACGTTCTTTTTTCCATCATAATACCTGTGCTAGTGCATTGTTTATGAATGATAAACAGTTTGTACTTCAATTGTGCAAGTTTTAGTTACGACCAGAATTTCTTGTTCCAGGTTTTATTTCTTTGTCACATTCTGAAATACTAGTTATTAACGTTTCTTCTCTGGAGTACATCTGTGACCGACGACATGTTACCACTAAAGGGTGTACTCAATGTCAAGTCACCTTACCTTGCCGTTGCCACTTGCAACGTCCATTTATATTGTCTCAACGTTTAACAACATGTGTTCCGCATTCCGATAACTTTACTAAACTTCATACAGTAAATCTTGCAGTCCTGCAAACCTTTTTGGATGATCTCGATCTTACACCACTTCTTGGAGACATGCTATTACATAAACCATTACCCGTTAAACTGCCTTGTTTTGACATTTATCGCTCCAAGATCTCTTTTCGTTTAGCTACTGATCGTGACCTCAACTATGACTTTCACCATGCCGCCAACACTACCAAGCAGGAAGGCACCGTTTTTCATTCTCTTGCGGAAACTCTTTGGCACGACAGCTTGTCTCTCCAATCCGATGGCTTTGTATCTAGTCTAGGGTCATTTTCCACCTGGTACCTTTCTTGGACCATTCTTAGTGTTTACAAGGTCGCTGCGCTCGAACATACTGTACCTTCCTTTTTGTCATATTTTACTACCCCAGTCGTTAATAATGTCTTGACGTCGGACACCCCAGTTGTTCTTTTGGGAACTTGTGAGTCTCCGACTTTTATGTACATCACCATCATGCTTTTCGGCCTGCTTGGCATAGTCATCGTTATAACACAACTTCGCTTTCGAATAAACTGCCCTTTCCAACGTGCTTTTACCTTTTGCGATTATGTCTATGTCATTCGCAAATCGCAGGTTGTTTATTTTTATTCCGTGTACCGATATTCCTTCTTCGCCATCTTTGACTTTGTCCATGGCTCTCTCTAGATCCGCGATGAACACAGTGGGCGATATTGAATCTCCTTGTCTTGTACCCCTGCTGGTTGCAAACCAGCTTCCTTCTTGCCACATTCTCTCACTGCTGCCTGAACATTTTCATTGATGTCTCTTAGCAACCGGACTAACTGGTGGTCCGCTCCATATAACTCTAGCACAGCCCAGGTCACCGTCTGATCTGTGCTGTCAAATGCTTTCTGGAAATCGACAAAGCAGTTAAAGATCTTTTTACCCTTTCGTCGTGCTTTTTCTGCTATCAGTCTCAGGGCTAGGATCTGCTGTATTGTACTCCTGTCTTTTTGAAATTCTGCTTGTTCGTCCGCCATGTGTTCTTCTATCTGTGACCTCAGTCTTTCTGTTAGGATCATCATTAGCACTTTGCCAAGATGGCTGGTCAAGGCAATCGTTCTGTAGTTGCTGCATTTCACAGCACTGCCTTTCTTATGTAGCAGAAATAAAACTAACTTTTTCTATTTTGTAGGCGCGATACCCGTCTCCCACGCTTTGTTACGCAGCTGATGTATTTCTTCAATCAAGTGTGTTCCGCCGTGTTTGATTATTTCGCCTGTTATCCCGTCATTTCCTAGACTGTTGTTGTTCTTCAATTTTTTCACGGCCCTTTTGTACTTTTTTTACCAGTATATTACCCTGGCTGTCAGCAAGTGGTGGCGAGATGTCTTTCAGCTCTTTGACAAGGTTATTGGATACCTTCTGGTCAAGCTGTGCCATGTAGAGTTCGCTGCAGTACGTTGTCCATTGTTGTATTATGTCAGTTGTATTTGTAAGAAAGATTGATAGCGCCTGATTACAGGGAGGTTAAGGGGATTAGCTCCATCAGAGTGTAGGCAGGCTGGTTGCGTCACTCCAACTACCAGACTGTTATAGGTTCTTCCATATCGTCTACACTGAAGGTTCTACGGAACACAGAGACGAGTCAGGATGGTATCTAGCATAAAGACATTTAATGGCGAAGTTTTATAGGTCAGGAACACACAGCTACGACGTCACGACAGCAATGACGCCGCTAACACATGCGCTACATTGCTACAGCTAAAAGAGCTCAGCACGGACCGACGTCTAGAGCTCAACTGACTACATACAGGACCTGCGCTGCTGCTAACGCTTCGTGGCAGACAGAAATATTCTAGCTACAGCACAGTACGTCACAGACGCAGCCTACAGCCAAATGTGCCTAGTTTTTTTTTAGCTACGCTATCAACCAGTACGAGCCAGTTCTATTCTAAACCTAGCTTGCTTCCTAACATTGCTGTCTGCCCTACAGCGTAAGATAAATGTCTCTAGCCAAGCCAAGCTACCAACAAGCTTGCCTCCATATTTACGAGCAGCTTTCCATTACTGTCTCTGATTGCTCTCTGCTTTGGCTGCCATTTTCTGTTAATGTCACCGATTATCTTGTACACTTCCCTGGTCTTATATTCTTTATAGTATTTCTCTATGTCCTCGCACTGTCTCTCCAGCCATTTTGCTTTGTCTGCTCTGGCAGCTTTTCGTACCTCACTACATTTCTGTTGATACTCCCTGTCTGCCAGTTCGCTACTGTCTCTTTTCTTTTTCAAGATTCTCTTTTTTGAACTAGACTTAGTGTTTCTGGTGTAATCCATTTCTTAGTTATCATTTCTTTCTCTGGAATCGTCTCTTCTGCAGCTTTCTCCATAGCCATGGCAATTCTTTTCGCGTTTTCGTCCAAGTCTTGTGATGGCTATGCTTGTCCGAAATGCCGTTCAAGTGCTATTCTGTACGCATTACTAATTCCTGCATCGCTGAGACTAGCAATGTCCTTTCGCTTCCTGAGTTGTGCTTTGTGCTTTTTCTTTAGCTTGATTTTAATATTTGCCATAACAAGGCTGTGATCCAAATATATGTCTGCACCCTGAACGGTGCGGCACTGCTGCACTGACGTTGCCCACTTTTTTCGGATCAGTATCATGTCAATCATGTTTCTTGTTTTTCCGTCATTAGATCGCCATGTCCACTTCCTGCAATCCTTCTGTTGAAACTTTGTGTTGCAGATTATCATGTCGTGTTTTAACGCAAATTCTAGCAGCCGTTTTTTACGGTCGTTTTTGTCTCCATATCCAAACTTACCCGTGACTTTTTCCCATCCATTGTTGTCGCTTTCAACCTTTGCATTCCAGTCACCTGCAATGATTACGATATCCTTCTTCGGTATGTCATCCAGCGTTGTTTTCAGGTCTGCGTAGAATTGTTCCACCTGTTCGTCTGTACCGTCTGACGTGGGTGCATATACCTGAACGACAGACATGTTAAACGACCGTGCCTGGAATCTTGCAACAATAACCGTGTCACTTACTGGTTTATAACCAAGTAGTGCCTCGCGGGCCCGCTTACTCAGGAGGAACCCGACGCCTGCTTCATGCTTCTGTTCATTCACTGACCAGATAACTTTACAGCCGTGCATCTCTTCTGATGCAGTCCATTGCATTTCAGCCAATCCTAGTATATCAAAGCGATATCTTTCCATCTCATTCTTCAGTAGTTCAAGTTTGTTTGGTGCCCACATGGTGCGCACATTCCATGTTCCAACTGTAAGCATATGTGCGCATGGTTTGAGTTTTCTTTCGGTAGCTGACTTATCGACCCAACCCCAATTGCTCATCTGGTATCGCGGACCTTGTTTGACCGGGCGACGTCCGAGCCGGCATTTTCTTTCATTCGGTTGTATTGGCATCAGATTTCATCCGTGTTGTTACTTTATGGTCAGCGCATCGACACTCATCTGACCAATTCTTTTTTAAGGACTCACTGTACTGCATGGCAAACTGTTTCTTTCTGGTAGTGCAATATAACTTTTTGGCAGGTGCCAACGTGCGACTGGTATACGCAGCAACGCGCATTTGACCGTCCTGACACTGCTGGAGGACCGCCCCCAGGCCACTGTCACTGGTGTCACAATGCTCCAGGTAGTTTCCACCATCCCTCGGCGTAGCCAAAACAGGGGCTGTTGTCAGTCGCTGCTTCAAAAGCTTAAATGACTTTCTACACCGCCTTTTTGGTAAAATCAAACAACGGCGCAGCAACCATGCTAAAATTTGAGACAAAGTTTCGGTAGTACTAAGCCAGGCCAACAAAACTCCGGATTTCGCTTACGTTTTGCGGCACCGGTTAATCAACGAAGGTTGCAATTTTAGAGAGATCGACCTTTACTCCCTTCCGACTAACTATGTGCCCCCCAAAAGCGACGCGCCTTTGAAACAGCCGGCACTTTGATGGCTTCAGCTTTAAGCCGGCCGCGCTCAAAAGGTCAAATACTTGCCCCAGGCGATCCACGTGCTCCTGGAAATTTTGTGCAAATACGACAACGTTGTCAACGTAGACAAGGCAGCACTCCCAGGAAAGTTCCGCCAGGATCAAACCTATGATCCTCTGGAACAGACTCGGGGCGTTGGCCAGCACAAAACTTAGGACTTTAAATTGGAACTGGCCCCGACGCGTAATGAATGCGGTTTTGTCCATGTCCCGTGGCTTCATGGCCGTCTGCCAAAATCCGTCCATCGTCGAGTAAAAGGCCGCACCCCCAAAAATGTCTAAACAAGCACTAATTCGCAGAAGGGAATAACTGTCTTTGTAAGTAAGCTCGTTTAGCTGCCTGTAATCAAGGCAAAGACGTAATGAGTCGTCGAACTTTTTTGCCATAACGACGTTGCTGGCCCACAGAGACGCTGCGGGCTCGATGACGTCGTTTTGCAGCATCTCATCGACCTAGGCGTCGATAAAGTCCTCGTGTATGCGCAGATGACGGCGCAAACGTTGCCGAAAGGGCTTGTGATTTCCCGTACTGATACGGTGGAATATGAGGTTCGTGCGCCCCACATCAAATTCGCCCTTGGAAAAAACGTGCGCCCACTTGTCAATGAAGCCCAACGCTGTCCTACGCTCAATGAACGACAGGTCACAAGGCAACGCATCCCGAACCGGCTGCAAATGGTCCTCAGTTTTCGGTTTTGCACTTGCTCCGGCCGTACCCGGTCCCTTTTGGGCGGCACTTGCCCGCGCCGGACGGACCCGGTCGGCCAAATCTGCAACGACCGGCTCTGAGTTTGGGTCTACGACCACCGTGGCGTCCCCAAGGAGACAACAACCCGTAAGACGAAAGGGGTAAGACGAAGTGTTTAAGACACGCACTGCGACAAATTTTTTGAATCGCCTGGAAGCAAAGTACGGGCCGTAAATACACCATGGCGCCATTTCTTAGACTCCAATAACCAATCTGACTTCGGGACACGAAGGCCGTGCAGGGTCAGTTTAACTGGGACATTAGTCTGGGTGCCCTGTGGTACACATACATCCTTTACAACCCTCACACGCTTTATGCCAGCTAGAGAGCGGCAGCTTTTCAACGGTATCCTGTGTCCCTTTATCTTCACCTGCCTGTCAGGGAAATGCTAGACACACCTGTTTTCAGTAAGCCAGTCTATGCCCAGCATAATCTTCTTTACATTATCTGAAACAAGAAGATCAGCAAAAAGAGGCATGCCCTAAACGGTGAATTCCAAACGCATAGATCCCAGTATTGGTATGTTTGTACCGTTGGCCGCAAACAACTTAAAGTCCACAGGACTTAGTTTTGCACTTGGTACCAATTTTCGAGGGAAGAGGAACACTTCACATCCCGTATCTAACAAGCATAGATGGTGCGTATCGCAAACGTCGATATCGATGTAGGTGTCGACCGGATGGTGACGTCGGCGTCGTGCTTCTCTTGCTCTGCGTCGCGGCGTCGGACGCTTTCGGACGATGTGCCCCGGTTAACCGCATCCGTAGCACACAATGGGTTTCCTGTCTGTCGGTTGCTCCTCCGTCAAATGAGCCTTCTCGGTAGGTTGTAACGATGCAGGCGGCGTCGCGGAGGCGTCGTCGGTCAGATCCTCTCGTCGTTGGCTGAGCACCATTGTCCTCTGGGAGGCTGGTTCTGCTGGCGTCGCAGCTCTCGCTGAAAACAATCGTTTTTTTTTCAGGCACCGGTTCAGCTCGTGGCGATACTTTCCCAACGTCGTCTTTAGTCGCCTAATGCTCAGATCTGCTTCTGCGTTACGACCGTCCTCTGCCTCTACTGAAAAACGTGCGAATTTATCCCTGCGTCGCTCTTGGTCGTCGAATGTTTCTTCCGGCGGTACCAGTGCGTTAGCCTCCAACCGACATACTAGCTTCAGCGCCTCGTCCAACGTCGCCGGTTCTTATTCCAGAATACGCACCCTTAGCGATTAATCGCCGAGGGCGTCGATAAAAGCATCGCGTGCTATTACCTCCCACAATGTGTCGTTTTGTCCAGGAAACACCAGTGCCGTCGGACGTCGGACTTCCTGGTAAATCGCCTGCGGAGAGTCGCCCCGCGACGACGCAACGCCCTTAGCTCAGCACGGTACCTCTCAGCTTGGTTGTCGCTGCCAAAACGGTTTCGCAGCAACGTGACCAATTCATTGGCCGAAGATGTGGCGCCTGCGTCCCACCGAATCTGCCCGGCGTCTCCTTCCAGACACGCCCGGAGGTAAAAGAGGCGCTCCCTTGCGTCTCAGCTGTAGTATTCAATTTTGCCAGAAACGTCCCCAGCGGTGTTAGGTGCCCAGCTTTAAGGTGGGGCGGGCTGGTGTCGTTTTGCGAGCCGTAACCGGCTCCGCCGTGGCGATTCCACCTGTAGTCGGCAGCTCCGGTGGCGCTCCGCATGGCGCCGGCTGCGTCCCGGTCTGCCCCGGCTGCGTCACGGTTTGCTCCAATTCCTCCTGGGCGGCACTAGCTCGCTTAAGACGGACCTAATCAATCCGACACGCCCCGGCAACCGGCGGTGCAACAGGCTCAATACCTGCTCCGGTCAAATCCGGTTTCTCACGAGCGGCACTTGCTCGCTCCGGACATACCCGATCGACCGGAGATAGGGCGGGACAGCACTTCGCGTAGTCAGTTCTGCTAGCTGCCGCTGTAGCGCGGCCACCCTTTGTTCCAAATCTGTTGAAGGCCTCTCTCGGCGTTCGTCATTATAACGGCGTGTACCACTCTTAGACTCAGTGATATAGGACGGGCGACTAAGCGTAAAATCGACCCAACTAACGGCATTTCTAGACACAAACGAACGGTACTCACGTTGTAAGTCGTCCGGTGTCGCCAGCCCCTCCGAGTAGAAGTTCTTCGACGGGCCCCGCGGTGGGCGCCCGTGTAACATTCGCCGGATCGTTTTTTTTCCATAGTGCTCTACGCCCAGTCAGAAGTCGTTGGTCGGACGTTCGACAGAAGCACAAATGTAGGCCTAACTCTTAACTTGGACCCGTCGCTGTCGAACACCGAATGGAAAGGAAACAGAAGATTACATCAACGATTTAATAGGTAATTAACGTTTATACGGAGTACAGATTGCGCTTTATGAACCGCCACAAGCAATCGCACATTTATCAACCGTTTAGCGCTTTACCGACTGCTTATGCGACCGCTTTCTATAGCTTCCAAAGCCCGACTGTCCCTACAATACAGTATGCATGACTGATGACTAAGGGGCTGATGCAATGCCACGTGACAGCCATCCAGACCCCATCCAGACCATCCAGACCCTAGAAGTGGCCTAGGAGTGGCCACAATCGACAGCCGCCACATACGTGCAATAGCAAACGTGTTATAAGTGAAAAAGTGAATTAATTAGTGTCAATGATGGTCGCATGACGTAATTTCCGTAGTGGCTGGTTACATTTCTGCAAAATTTTTAAAATATACCTTAATCGGCAACTGAGTTATTATTTTCTGTGAAAAAATTTAAGATCGCGGACGCCGCCATTTTAATGTTATTTTTGTTTAATATCATAGTATATCTACGCATAGGACTGACTAACAATTTTGTCCACACATTAAATTTTATGCAAATATATGCAACACCACGCAAATTTTAAACAATAAACAAAATTTAAAATAACGGTGGCCACCATCTTGAGTTTATTACTATTGCCAATTTTGGTCACATGAATTATTTTTGGTAGTGGTAAACTACATTTCTGAAAAATTTTATTGTTTTTTTTCAATCGGCGGCTGAGTAACTATATTTTTTGTGCAAAAATTTAAAATGGCGGCTGCCGCTATTCTATGTTATTTTTGTTTAATATCATGGTACATTTGTACGTAGGACTATTAACCGAGTCTGCTTGCCAAATTTCGTGCGAATATCACAGTGTAGCGCGGTAGTGCGTAACATTGTTGTAAGGGCGACCGTAGATTTTGGGCATCCGTAGTCCCCAAGCCCCTGAATCTATCGACTTAAAATTTGACTTGGATGATTACGTTGGTAGTTTGACCCTACGTGCCAAAAATGGTACAAATCGGCTTAGCAGGGTCGGAGGGGCAAAGGGGTGAAGTATAATGGGCGACTTCACTTTTTGACTTAGACTTTCGCTGAGTCTAAACTTTGGTCTAAGTACCTACTTAAGTCAAAAAGTGAAGTTATTTTGCTGAGCGAAAATATGACGACTAACACGGATAGTTTAGTAAATTAAAACAGTCTGGTACCAAAAATAAACGCCGCAATGGCAACGCAATGACGTAAGACGTAACGTAATTACGTCATTTGCGTGCGCGGCGCAATTAAATAAGCAAGTCCAAGCGTAACTAGTTGATTTATTTCCTGTTAAGTTTACCGGTTTTTCGCCATTTTTAATCGCTTAGTTGAACTTTGGTTTAAGTACAGACTTTAGCGTTCAGCTTTAGCTATGGCTCAGCGAAAAGGCTCGGCGAATGTCTAAGTCAAAAAAGTGAAGTCGTCCAATGTTTAACTGGGTTATCTTTTTTTACTTTTCTTGGCAAGCTCTAAAGAACACATTTTTAAGAGTATCGCCGCATTTTTTGCACTGGATGACGTATTTCGGTGGGGATTGATTTTTTAGGGGGTCTCAACATTCATCTTTCATATTTTTTAGCTTGAATCCAAAATCAAAAATTTTTGTTCATTTTCGCACTTACAAAAATTACAATTGAAAATGCTTAACAATGGAGATGCTCATCAACAAACTACCCTTAATCGTCATTGTAGTCTCACCAAAGTGGCACAGTGAATAGGCAGTGTGGCTTCGGGAATTTCAAATATGCGATTATTTTGAACCTATTGCCTACATGTCACGTGACACGGCGTATGCGCAGTGAACGTTTGGCCTTTAGCATGGGCAAATGCAAATTTGAGGCTTTAAATCTCTCTAATGGTGCAAGAAAGACGCATGGTCACAATGGACCACCAATAAGAAACCACATATGCCGAGTCGAATGGTCACGTTACCGATGACGTCACGTGACCCCCAAAAGGTCAAAGTCGTGACCCCATTATCTTTCAGGCGTTATATCACACCTCACACGATAGTGTGAGTATTGTAAGGACAACTTTCAAAGTATATTGGAAAAGGCAAACTTTGATCCTCAGCCAACCAAAACTCCTAAACCGATCGTCACCAAATTTGAATGGCGTGATTACATCGTAAAAGCCTACCAACAAAAAAATTGACCTCAATCTGCCCAGCGGTTTTTGCTCCCATATAGGTAAAATATACACCCCTTTTGTTCGAAATTTACTACACTTTTTTGGTTCTTGAACTCGCCTACAGGCGAGTCCGTTAGACCGATCTTTACGCTTAATACGTCAAATGACGCGGTTCTGCGCATTAAAGTGCATTTTTATTGTTATAAATTAAAAACCTTATTTTTTGGTTATTTATTCGAAAAAGTCGAAAAAAATACAATGGCGCCTAAAGGGGAAATTTTAAAACTATTTAAACTGTCATAACGTCCGTTGTGTGCAAGATAGAGTCGTAATTTTTGGTTCTAAAATATGGTCTCCGCGGACGGCCTAATTAACGGTGACATTTATATTTACCTCCGGTTGACCCCCGTTGACATGGCAACGAAATTTTGGACAAAATTTGCTATAACTCGGCTTGCGTAGAAGATACTACAATATTTTTTGCAGTTGGTAATCACTAACATAGTCTAAAGCCTTCTTTATTTGGTATTATTTGTCGTATTAGTCCTACTTGCCCAATGGTTATCGATTTGGCCAAACTGCCCAAAATGTTCACCGTAAAAGAACAGATAGGCCTAAGCGTATAATATAAGCTTAACTAATGTAAAAGTCTGCGTAATACTCGTATTTTTTTAAATTTACATAGATTATATTTTTCTTACTTGCAGTACGCTGAAATCAACGGATGTGATTGATAAATGTTGTAAAAAAGCGAAGCATAAAACAGTGGCGACAGTCGATGACGCCACCACTTGAGCTACACGCGCTTTCAACGACATTGTCATTAGCGATCACGCCTTGTCGGATATCATACCCTGCATGCAAACGTTACCGTAATTTTGAAAAAGGTTACAGTGTTATTAAGCAAGAAGTCCATGTGCACCGTGTTTCAATAAAAACAGGCAAAATTTTTTTCATTATAAGTTTGTCAAATTTTTACCAACTTTAATAATGTTCAACACATAGATGGCCAAAATAATAGGATTATGTAAAGCGCACTCCTTTTTCACCTCAAATAATTCATGTCAACGCACTAACGTGTGAAACGCAAATGCTCCATATTGTTACATAACGTGGTGATTGTTTGTAGCCTAGGCCTATGTGATTGCTTACCTTTGCGTTATCAATTCGACAGAGGGTGCTACGTAAATTAATAATTTTGTGGTACTAAATGTCTTACAGTTTATTTATTTTAATATGTAATAAACACTTGCGACAAACGCGCAAGAACAATAACATAGAAAAACAGTAAAGAAAAACTACAAACATTACTAAGGTAGACAAAAGAAACACAGAAAATACATGCTAAACATAGGAAAACAATAAAAGAAAAAAAAAACTGGAAACATTACCAAGGAAAACAAAGGAAATACAGAAAAATACATGATAAACAAACTACAAATAAACAAACTAATATTAATTGCTAAATAACATTCTATTGATAAATGTCTGTTTGTGCAGTTCAGATGTTACTTGATCTATTAATAAACCATGACCTATATCTCTTAATTAGTCCGCCCGGAAGCGATAGCTTGCGGAGCGGACTTATGTTTTAGCCGTGATGTTTATTTTCCAATGCGAAATTTCCGAGATGCGTGGGCCGACCGGCGTGAAATTTTGCACGATGGTCAGTATTAGGCTGAATTTTATAATACCGGTCCAAAATTTTGGGGGCACAATCCAAAAAAATTTCAAAGGCTAAAAACATGCAAAATTTGACCCGATTTCGGTCGACTTCAAAGTTCGGCGGCGAATATCTCCGGAACGGATGAAGATATTCAAAATCGGTGAGTTACTCGTTCGACAGCGATTCCTCCCGCGTTAGGCAAAGCAAGTCCGGTAAAGGTCGGTTCGGTAACCTTGAAGATTTTGTTGTAGAATTGTACCCACCGAAAACGCATTTTTCGGAAGACCATATTTCGGCCCCTATATCTCAATAAAAGTTACTTTGTATATATATACCAAGTAATTTTGCTGATGTGACTCGCTCAATGTTTAGTAAGACAGGAAGATTAGAGTGGCAAGGCTTGGCTTTAGGATTGTAAAATATAAGTTCTTTAGTTTTGATTAAGTTAAGAATCATGGTATTATCGCCAGCCCATTTTTGTACATTATTAAACTTAATTTCTACTTTTACATAAGAATTTTTCGGGACTAAAAGAGTTTAATCATCTGCAAACTTAACTATTACGCTATAGTTAAATACAATGTTTAAGTCTAGTGTTAAGACTACAAACAAAGTAGGTCCTAGACCAGAGCCTTGGACAAATCCTCGGTTACAAGTAGTAGACTTTGAAACAAAATTTTTGTAACGACAGATCTGGTCCCGATTCGATAAAAAGGCACCGATCCTGTTATAAATATTGCCAGGCAATTGCAATTTGGCCAATTTACTTATTATGACAGTATGATCAACAATATTAAAAGCCTTAGTGAAGTCTGTTAGAAGAGCTTTGACATAAGAACAACTTTCTAGCATTCTAGTAATACTGTGAAACAAGTGAATCAAAGCAGAGGTAGTGCTACCAGTGGGCCTAAAACCATACTGATTTATAAGTAACTCAGCAGGTATAATAGAAGGACAAAGCCAAGTTCTAACAACAATTTTCTCAACAATACGAGACATAATAGGGGTGACTGAGATTGGTCTATAGTCGCCACAATTTGTCTGTTGTGAAACTTTTGATATAGGAGTTACTATAGCAGTATGCCGCATATCAGGTATCTGACAAATATTTAAACTAAAATTAACCAGATGTGTTAAAACCGGGGCTAATTCAAAAAAACATTTTCTAAAAAACTAAAATGGTAGACCATCCCAGCCGGCAGAGGTTTGTCTAGTTTGTCTAAGCATTTTCTCTATGCGGTATTCAGTAACATCTGAAAAAGTATGTGGTGCACTGGATTGATATATGCCAGGATCAGAAGGTGACCCAGATAAAATACTTGCAAAAAATTCATTAAACTTGTCAGCAGTAATTGTCGTAGAAATAGTATGTACATTGTTGCTATACTTAAAATGAACAGCAACCCAAAGCTTACGAGTAGAACAAAAGGTAACATTACTAAGTGTCTCTGACTGGACTTTACGAATAATGTGATTAATTTTTTTGGCAAGAACATTAGCAGCAATACGATGACCCCTACGTCGTAACATACAGCGTTTGTTTAACAACATACGTACCAATGGGGTAACAAATAAAGGTTCTTTTTGCCAAGTCTAACAACTTTAGCTGGTATACACTGTGAGATTAAGATTAGCAATGAATTTACAAAATTCTGATATTTAACATTTATATCATCGCAGTTATAGACATTACACCAACCACATATATTCAAGTAGTAACGCAACCTATCAATATTGCTGTCTCGGATATCAATAACCACAAACTTTTTTTTCACAATAGTTTTCGAGCGAGTAAGTAAACCTGTTGCCAGTATGGCATGATGCTTAGTTTTAAGGCTGGTTTTATAAACAGTAACACTATATAAGAATGAGTAGCTACAGAAAAACTTATCTAGAATACTATTGTCATGAGTAACATCCCGAAAACATTGCGTCAACCCAACTCGCTTTCTAACAAAAAATATTGAGTTTATTGAAGTCACCGGTAACTATAACACTACAGCAGTCATTATTAGCCATTATAATATCTAGATTACTACGTAACTGAGATAAATTGATCAGGTGTATGTCGAGGTTTAGATGGATAACAGCAACAAGCAATATAGTATACAGTATCAGCATAGATTACACAAATCCACTCTATTTTAGTCCATAAATTACAGCTTTCAAAGTGACACTCTTCACAAATAATGTCATTCCTAACATAAAAACAAACACCACCCCTTTCTTATTTACTCGATCCTTACGTATAAAGTTATAACCGTCAGTAGCAACACAGTGGCAATAACAAACTACAAAATAGCTGGCTGACAAGTTTAAAACACGTGTAATCGACTAGTGAATGACATTTGATCAGTCAACTGTTTACACGTTACATTTACTTGAGACAACAGCTTAGCGTTATATAACAATTTGAAGCATCTATGCTTCACATAGTAGTGTGTTGACATAAATTAGCCGAGGCGATATATGAATGCACCTTACATAATTGTATTCCCTTGGCCATCGTCATGCCAAAAATAAATAAAATTGGTAACAATTAGACAAAGTTATAACAAAACAATTTTGACTGTTTTTATTGAGACACGGTGTATTGTTGCGAAAACAAAATTTAATCCTAATGCTTTTCGTTGAAGCCTGGTTGCCAAAATCTGCGTAATCGAGTAAGTCGAGCAAATTGTACGGGTAAAAGGTGCGATCAAAACTTACCAACAAGCTAAACGATAGTTTGAGTCACGAAAAAATCTTGAGTCACTTAAAAGCTTTAGCAATTCTTTTTATTTCATATGCACCGTAGGCCATGAAAACGCGACACCCACAAAGTGTGGCGCAAAAAGTATTTCCTAAATATTCTGTCATTTTCTTGGCAATTGCTAAAAATTTTTAAGCGAAATTCTACTTGCATATTATTTATTCATAGTTACGCAAAATATTCATAAATCGTTCAATTATCTTTAAAAACTACAAAGTTATTAACACAATTTTGCGTTGCAAAAAACACACTGTAATTCGAGCAGCAAAATAGGCAACGTGTCAGCGACCGTGGAAACTCGGTATATTTACTGCCAGCTTTCACATGTGTATTTAAACTTTTAGTGAGGTTTTTAACAGTGTTAACTTTAACCCTAACTCTAACCCTAACTCTAAACTTAACCCTAGCACCACCTAGATCATTTGCATCGACAGCTAAAGCTTAACATATGCTTTCAGCTTCAGTAAAAAATATAAATTATTACGGTAGCAGAAATTTATAGAAGAAATTGCAAACAGTTTATAACGTTTATTTGACTTTGACTTTACTATGAACAAGATGAATCCAGTTGTTTTAATACTCGTACTCGTTGCATTAATATTTTTTGAATGTACAAAATTAAGATGTTGTCTTACAATAAAATTTGTAACTTTACAACAGTAAAAGAATATCAAATGGCGATTGGCCTTTTTATGTAGGTGAGCACTTGTAAGTGTGTAAAATTTTGCTTTAAATTTCCGAGCAGTTGCTGAGAAAATGGCAAACAATTTTGGGGATACTTTTTGCCGTATTTTTTATGCCTTCGTTAATATCGATGTTCAAATTTATTTTACTGATGCAGTTGTAACGGTTTAACACTAGAACAGCCAAGCAATTGATATACCTGCAACAGCCGCGTGCGTCAATTGACGCATCACTGCTGGACACAGCAAGTTTGCGACTTACAGACGCTGTAGGCTTGCAGCATACAGCCACAGCGAGGCCGTAGATTAGTAGCACAACATACATAAGTCTATAACGTATGCTTTGTTAGTTGTCCTACTAATCTGCAGGACTGTCATACAGCATTGACCTGCAACTGGATAGCTTCTAGCTTCTAGGTTCTAGCTTCCAGCATCACACTAATGCAGTGCAACAGCGCCTATAAGCCTAGTCAAATGTTAGTTTGTCTGTTGTTGTACAGTACAGTGTATAGCAAGCTGTAAAAACGTTTGAGTTTCTGCTTTTTAATGGACTGTTTTTGTAACATAGACTTCAGTTAGTTATTAGTTATTTAGCTCCACCCAGTGTCATCATGAAGCGCCGTGCCGGCAGAACTGCACGACAAACTGCAAAGAAGCAGATATTTGTATGCACTGCATCAGTGTCTCAAGCAGCGTCTACTTCTACTTGTGTGACAGCTGCTGTTGGCACTGCTGCTGGCTGTGGACGTCAGCGACGATTTATTGCCAAACGTGCACTTGAGATGCTACAAAATCTAGCGGACACAGACAGTGGCTCAAACGAGAAATCGCAGAGAAATGAAGACAGTTATAGCAATGTGCAGCTGAGTCCAACTAGCTCAGACGACGATAACGACGATGTTGCCAGACAGTCTGATGCAGCAAGCACCACCAGCAGTGTACAGCAAACTCCAGCAGCCACAGCTGCTGATGAACAAACAGTCGCCAGAGACGAAAAAAAGTAGACGATTGTGACACAGACAGCATTCACTGGTTGCTTTCAGTCTCAGAATGTTTTCACCGCGAAACCAGGACCAACAGCATATGATCGCACTGTCACTTCTCCAGTGGATGCGTTCAGACTGCTGATTGATGAAGGAATGCTGCGCCATATCAAACGATGCACTGTAGAATACGCTCAGACAAAGGAGTAAACATGGAAAATGGCTGTTGCTGAACTGGTTACTTTTTTGGGACTATTGTAGCTACGTGGAATTACGAACGCCAAAAACTTCGCTCTTGATTTACTCTGGTCAGACGAGTATGGCTGTGAGGCCTTCCGCCAGGCAATGCCTCGAAATCGCTTCAGACAAATCAAGTCATTTATTAGATTCGACTGCCGAAGTACTCCCAGCGAAAAAATAAAGAAAGACAAGTTTTGCATGATGTCATGGGTACTGTCACGTTTTATGGAAACCTGTCATAAAGCTTTTATTCCAGACGTATCATTGACTGTTGATGAACAGCTGTTTCCGACCAAAGCTCGTTGTAGATTTACACAGTTTATGCCCAATAAGCCAGACAAGTTTGGAAAAAACTTTTTGGATTCTTGCTGAACTGAATTCAAAGTACTGTTTGAATTTGAAGCCGTATCTTGGCAAAGATGAAGAAAAAGTTAGTTCTTTTGGGACACATGTAGTTATGACACTGATGGAGCCGTACTTTGGACGTGGTTACAATATCACGATGTATAATTTCTTTACAAGCGTTGAACTTGCACAGAAACTCCTTGACAGACGCACACCACTTGTCGGCACTTTGCGACTAAACAGAAAAGAAATACCAGTCTCTTCCAACACGACTCAGTATTCTACAGCTGTGATTCACTGAACCTCGTCAAGTACCAAGCCAAGCCAACGAAAACTGTTGTAGTCTTGTCAACACTACACAAAGGTGCTGCATGTCAAACGAATAAAAAAACAGAATCAGTCCTTTATTACAACGAAAACAAGTGCGGAGTGGACATGCTGGATTCCATGTGTCGGCAGATGTCTACAAAGGCAGGTTGTCGACGATGGCCGCCTGCTGTCTTCTGGAACATACTGGACATAGCTGGCATCAATGCGTGGATCCTGTTCAAAAAGACGACGAATGCACAGATATTACGGCGATAGTTCTTGCGTCAGTTGTCCGCAGAACTGAGAAAAACGTCAACATCATCAGGAAGCACACCGGCTCCAGCATCATCTTCATCGTCTTCAACCACGACTCAACTTGGTAAAAGAGTCAACTGTTAAGTGAAAGCGGTGTGCAAACGCAACAGAACGTCCACATTGTGTGGTAGCTGCAAAAGACCAGTTTGTGGCCAGTATATGGTGAACATCTGCAAGCAGTGCAACGCCTAGAGTACGTGCCACAATGGCGACATACTGTATTGCGTCAATTGACGCTTGCGGCTGCTCTAGTTATACACGCACCTACCAGCCTCATGGCGTGACCAAATTGTTTTTTCACTTATTTTTCATAAGAGGGCACAAAAGTAAAACAGTCAAATTTTCTGGAAATTTTGCTGCGGTGGATATTTTGCTGAGTTATCATAACATTTAGCATTTGCGTCAATTGACGCTCTCGGCTGTTCTAGTGTTAAGCCTCTGTTTACCTCAAGTTTACTTTAAACTTTAACCCTTTCCTTTTAGGTTAAATTATACTAAACACTGTACTCCGTTCGAAACCCCTAAACTTCCCCTTTCCAACGCCCCAAACCGTATCTAAATCGGTCCGCTGTTTAGTGTTGCATATATTTGCACAAAATTTAGCAAGTGTATTACACTGCAGGTTTTACATGCAAATATGCCAAAATATTAAACAAAAATAATATCCAAGATGGCGGCCGCCATCTTGGATTTTTGCACAAACAGCAATAACTTGGCCGCCGATTGACGTAGGTGAATGAAATTTTGGAGTAATGCAGACGGCTACCGGAAATAGACCATTTAACCAAAATGGACAAAAATAATAAATTCAAGATGGCGGCGCCCGCCATTTTAAATCTCATCTATCGCTCATAACTCGATTACTATTGCACATATTTGCACAAAATTTGACAAGTGTATTACGTTGGAGGTCCTACAAACATGCATGCCAATATATGAAACAAAAACAAAATCCAAGATGGTGGCGGCCGCCATCTTGGATTTTTGCACAAACAGCAATAACTCGGCCGCTGATTGACGTAGATGAATGAAATTTTGCATTAATGTAGGCAGCTGTTACTGAAACTTGGTTGTTTGACCAAAATCGACAAAAATAATAAATTGTAGATAGCGGCTGCTGTGATTTTAAATTTTATTTATTGCTTATAACTCATAACGGCTGGTGGCGTGGCGTAGTTTGTAACGCGTTTCGGATGAAACGAAGTTACTCAACGCCGGGCCTGACAGGACTACGTTATGTTACTGATGGGAGATGACGTAATCTAAGATTGTGCAGACCCAGCCAATTAACACAGGCAGCAACTCGGCAGCAATTCACTGTATTTCATTTGCTGCTGTGCTGCCAAAGCGAGCAGGTCGCTTCTCATTTATTTAGATAAAGAGGAACATAATCTGAACTATACACAGTGTTGAGTGTGCCTTATGACAGTTATCCCCAAATATTTTATGGCCCGTTATCTTCGCAGCTAGCTAATACCCCTAGCTACCAAAGCTAATACCTGGTGGAGAATACGGGCAATAATAATGCAATAATACTGGATAAACTTTACATTTTTCTCAAAAAACTTGCACAGATTGCTCGTATGATGGCGAATGTTTTATCCTCTGTTGGTTCTCATAGATAGGAACCAGTCGCAGATTGACGTCATTTATTTATCTACAGTAGCGACCGGGACCGAGCAAACTGTACAGATATACCCAGTTCGAGCCTCATATGTACCATACGCAAGTTGCTGAGATATTGATTATTGTTTAGTAATTGCATTTTATTGTATTTTGGCTTTATATTTATGCTTTGCTTTTGTTGTGATGTTGTGTGAGCTTGGAGAACGAGCTACGAAGTCAACGTCTAGAAGGCTAGGTCAAGTGTAAGAGTATGTATAAAAAACCGTGGTTTCCGTTCGACCTAACTTGAGTATTAAATTTAACATTTTTGTGTTAATTTATATAATTACCTTAATAAAATTTAATAAGCGCACGGATTTGTACGTAAAAACCAAATTTTTTTTATATATTTTTACTATAATCTAAGTAATCTGGGCACAGGCATTTGCGGCAAACCTATCCGCGGACAGCTGGCTACTTAGCAGGCCATAGGGGACCGGAGTGGCCGGGCGGTGGATAGGGGTGAACCGGTGACATGTGACAGTTCGCGACAGTGGCACTATCTGTTGGGAGGATTCATTGCCACATAAGCGCCAGGCAGTGATGTTGCGTTACCCTAACTGCGCAGAATATCTATGGAGAGAGGTAATTGCCCATTGACCAGCGCCTCTGCTCGTGGTCAGCTTCGGCCAGTTACGCGTCGCGTTGCAATGTGCGGACTGACGGAGCGGCGATCAACCGGATATAACTGTCACCAACAATTAAGCCGATCCAAAACGGCATCTGCTATCGTTATTGCCGCACTGGCATCTAACCCGGATCAACTTATCAGAAACGCCCCTATTGTCAGTTAGCTGTCAAGCGTAATACACGATTTGGACTCCGAAACATCCGCGAAAACGACAGCGTAAAACATCTGGGATTTAGAACGCTTTAAATCGTGACCAAACCCCAGACCAGGACGTGGGACGAAGCTAGTCTAGCGACGACAAGCTAATTTTTTGGATTTTGTTGATCGCTTACTTTAGTCTGTTAGACCAGTTAGCGGACACTGAGTGAGTAAGCTGCTAGTAATTGCAAATTAAGTTTTTTTTCTGAATGCTGTATAGACTTTTAAAACAAAATTAAAACAGAAAAAGAATAAATGTAGTTAGACTGAGTTTAAAAATATACAGTTTTGCATAAATGTAAGGAGGCTTATTTGACTGTTTGATTAACAAATACATTTAATTTTTAATCTATATCTAAATCTAATTTATATCTAATTTATATGTAATTTATATCTAATTTATATCTAAAAGTTGACAGTCGCTCGCTTGTACATATGACATTGAACTCAGTTATTGAACTGTCAGAGCAATAACGAACATAAAGCTCACACTTCACTTTTGCTAAAACTGACTTGTTAATTTACAGCTTGAAGCTCAAACTCCATATTCAGGTATGCCGACTTATCGAATTTAAAATTAATGAGCATAAACTATTATGCTATATATTAAAATTATTTGGAAACAATCACGTATGGCGCTACGAGGTGAGTGTGGTTTAGAGATTTCTCGCAAATCTGCGTGCCAGAACGAGATCGGGTGACTTTCTGATCACTCGAAGAGAGACATAACGTCTTCGGGTGATTAGATGGTTTTCCGAAATAGTACTTAAGCTCACCCACTAGGCCTAGCATTTGTTAGACCTAGCGTCCAAAATTTATAATAAGCTGAGTTTAAGTCAAAATTTTCACGTCAGCATACTTGAAGAACAAAACTTAAATTAGAGAAAAAAACAAAGCATATTGATAAACCTTTCCATGGAAATAAAATACGGGGAAAGAAAAACTAGGAATAAAGTCGAAAAATTTTAAATAATTAAGTGAGAACGACTAGTTGTCAATTAAAACTTATATTCCATTTTTTAATACGTCGACATGTCGAATTTAAAATTAACTAAAAATTTGGGGCAAAGCCCAACGTAAGTCCGCTCGGCGCCCAAAGTCAGACTGGGGAAAAATTAGGGGAGGGGGTAAAATTTTCACAGCATCAAAGTCACGTAGCCCGAACCCAAATGCATTGGCATATGCCGAACGCACATTGTCGACTTAGGGTAGGTGAACATGCGCGCTTATAACTTTGGTCTTAGTGGACGGAATTTTACACAAAATTTTTTTTCAAGTCGAAAAGATCGTTCTCGTCAACGCCGTTTAGATTTTGTCGCTATCTTTATCGGTTCCAGAGATATTTGCGCTCAAACTCGAAAGTTGTAAATCGCACCGATTTTTGCACGTTTTTTTGCCCTCCAAAATTTTAAGGGGGCGGTGCCCCTAAAAGTTGTATTTGCGTTAACACCCCAACCTAGAGGCGCGTCCAGTGCCAAAGTTTCGTCCGGCTACACCTCCTAACTCTGAAGTTATAAGCGCGCATTTATTACATTTTAAGCCAATTTCTGACCCCCCTTTGAAAAAAAAATGTAAGGGGTCCCCGTCCCCGGTTGGGGGGGTGCGTTAGTAAGACTTGGTCATTCTCTAGCGCGTGTAAAAATTTGGGGGCGCAGCACTCCTAGGGGCCGAAATATGGTTTTCCGAAAAATGCGCTTTCGGTGGGTACAATTCCACATCTAGATTTCCAAGGTTACTGGACCACCAGACTTGCCTTGCCTAACGCGGGAGAAATCGCTGTCAAACAAGTAACTCACCGATTTTGAATATCTTCATCCGTTCCGAAGATATTCGCCGCCGAACTTCGAAGTCGACCGAAATCGGGCCACATTTTGCATGTTTTTGGCCCCTAAAAATTTTTGGGGAGGCTCCTTAAAAATTTTGGACCGACATTATAAAATTGGGCATAGTACTAACCATCGCGCAAAATTTCACGCCGGTCGGCCCACGCATGTCGGAGATCTCGCGTTTAAAAAAATAAAAAAAGCATCTGGGTTAAAACTTAAGTCTGCTCCGTAAGCTATCGCTTCCGGGCGGACCAGTAAGTATAAATTATGGTATTACATTAAAATTTCTTAGCGAAATTAAATTTCGCGTACAGCATCACGGGGCGGACGTGATACAGAGATTATCCGTGATTCTGCGCTGGCTGGAGCGAATGCAAGTATGGGTCTGGTGTCTCGAGGAGCTATTTAATGTATCTTCGTGGCACCAGACACCGTGCTTGCATGTTAATAAATCCGTCCACTGAGCCCAACTCGTGTGGACTCAGTGTTACTAAATTAATATAAACAATGAATATAGTAAAATTATTACGAATTCAACGACTCGACGTAGTAAAATTTTATCAAAAATTAATTTTATTTGGGGAAGAACAAAATTACTTTTAGGCTTAAATTTTAAATATAGAAAGGTTTTCAACTGACATGTAAATATAATTTGAGCTTTGTTCATAGTATGGGATACGCAACACCAATAAAACTCAGCTGTCGCTAAGGTAATTATAGCAAAGCATTTTTTTAAAAAATATATATATTTTTCAACATTGGGCTTAAATAGTGGAAAATGAAAATTAGAAATAAATTTAATATTTTTACGTCCCTTGTACCCCTTAGCGAATATTTTTGTTGCGTATACTTGTATTTCGTGGCGTAAACGTAATATTGCATTTCACTTCTGTGTAATAAACTGTGTCCGTTAGTTGTATCGGACACGAGGACATAATTGTTTAAATAGATGGCATCATTGTATTGTTATATAAGAAAGGCGGACTGTAATAGGGTTAAAGGAAGATAACTAACGGACAGACTTAGTATTCATTCATTGAATATTAACATGTGTCATTAATCGAGGATTATAGATTTCATAGGTTTCGGTTTCAGTAATGGATGATAGATAGATAAAGATATTAAGCATAGGTTAGAATGTTGATGATAATTTCCAGTTACTGCTATTTGATAATGACTGGTGTAAAGCATTCTGTGATACGACCATACATATTTTATTGCATTAGGTTAGTGTCGAGTTGCTGTACAATAGCAAACAATCTTAAGGATTTGCTCAATGTCTTAAGACACAAAAACTTAAATTTTAATTTCGGACTTTAAAATTTTGGATTTTTTTTTGAAAATTGAAAATAAAATTTAGCCCCCTAAAATTTTGTTTTATTAAGGGGCAGGAGGGTGACAGGACTACGTTATGTTACTGATTGGAGATAACATAGTCTAACATTGAGCAGACCCAGCCAATTAACACAGGCAGCAACTCGGCAGCAATTCACCGTATTTCATTCGATGCTGTGCTGCCCAAGCGAGCAGGTCGCTTCTCATTTATTTAGAATAAAGAGAGATATAATCTGAACTGCCGGCTAGGTCGATTCAGCCTTCTACTCTCTGTGGGATGGTATAATGAGTACTAGCGGTGGTCACGCCTATCGCTAGGAAAGAAACGGCGAGTTCTGAGCAACAGTAGCCCCTGTGGCCAGGACTGCTAGTATACTGACCCAGTTGGTTAAAGGCGCTGGCTGCTAACTTGATCCAACCATTCAGCCGATGTGTATGCTAGCTTAATTGAGCAGGTAGACCATCGCGCAGGTTTCAACCTCGCCAGCTCAATGCGCTGTAAATGGGATGAGCTTCCACGCAACGGACCTAGGTCTATGCGAAATTTTCTTTTTCTTCTCATAACTCATTTACTATTGCATGCATATGCACAAAATTTGACATGTCTATTAAGTTTGAAGTTTTACATACATATATGCCAAACTATTAAGCATCTTGAATTTTTGTACAAACAGCAATAACTTAACCGCCAATTGACAAAGATTAATAAAATTTAGCAGTAATGTCATCGGCTGCTACCAGAAGTAGATCGTGTGACCGAAATCCACAAAAAAATTCAAAATAACGGCGGCCGCAATTATAAATTTTGTTTATTGCTAATAACTTAGTTGCTATTGCACGTACTTGCCCGAAATAAGTTTGACGTTTTACATGTAGTTATGTTATAAAATCTAACAAAAATGAAATTTAACATGGCGACGGCCACCATTTTGCATTTTTACACAATCATAACAAATCAGCTGCTGACTGAAAAAGGTTAATAAAGTTTGTTAGTTGCTACTGGAAATAGGTCATGTGCCCAGAATCGAAAAAATAAGTAAATTCTCGATGGCGGCGGTCACCATTTTAAATGTCGTTTTCACCTATAACTGCGTTTTTAACCCATCTGCACGAAGTTTGGTATGTAGACTAAATTTGCGGTTCCACATACAGGCTTGCCATTATAATTAACAAATAACAAAATACAAGATGCTGGAGGTAGTAGTAGTAGTAGTAGTAGTAGTAGTAGTAGTAGTATGTTGTTGTGTACAAAGTAATTGTTCAGTGACCGTTCAAACTTTAATTTATGTAAAAAAAAACTCTTCAGTTTATATTGAGGGATCTCAGGTTAATAGTATTTATTCGAATTATTTTATTTTATTCTTCGGCCAATTTTTTTCCAAATTTATTAAATAATTCGCTTTATCGGGCTAAATTCGTCGCACGTGTTCATTTCTCCCGAACTTGTTTTATCCCGATTAATATTACCTATTTAGACCATTTTATTTTCTTTTCGGCAATTTTCATTTAAATTTACCAAATTGTTTAAAAATTTCATCCCCGAATTTCTTCCGTTTTGGGTCTCGCGTATAATTGTTTGTTGCCAGATGTAAAATTTTTCCCTTTAAAATTGACTTCAAAATTTTGACACCGGATTTCGCCGACCGGCGAGATCCTCCTCTCCCC